>ENA-UONW01000272-UONW01000272.1-human-gut-metagenome-genome-assembly--contig:-CS52-NODE-272-length-82351-cov-16.333443_pt1 | contig 82351 bp, 59 predicted proteins | sample MGYA00242463_ERZ724010 | MGnify/ENA metagenome assembly ERZ724010 | reverse complement strand
CGTACTGCACCTGCCAGACGCAGAATCGAGCTGACCGCCTATCTGCATGGCAACAATCTGGCACTGATTCAGGTTGAAAACACCTATGACGGAGTTATCCGGGAAAAAGACGGGGTATTCCAGTCCTCCAAGCGAAAAGGAGAAGGTGTTGGTATCCAGTCCGTCCGCCATATCGCAGAAAAATCTGGTGGAGTAAGTACAATTACCTATCAGGACGGCCTGTTCTGCGCAAAGGTCATGCTCTGCGGATAATTATGCCCTGCCTTTCCAAAACGGCACGGCCACAGATTTCAGCAGTCTCGCTTCCGGCAATCCCTGTATGTACCGGATCGTCGTTTTTGCAAAGATGTTGGACTTCATCGTGTCCCAATCTGCCAGTTTTACTATCTCGGCTGTGCCGTTCTCAAAGTCAAACCGCAGCTCACCCCATTCACCGTCGTTGTCCGCCTGATACAGGTAGACAGCGGCGGCTATTTTTTGTTCTTCTTGCGGCGCTCGGTCTGTTTCAGCGTCACGGCATGGACTACACTGCTTTCCAGCAGCTTCAGCCGAAGCTTGTCCAGTGTGCGCCGGTAGAATCGCTCCGCACCGCCGGCTGTCGTTCCTTCAAAATCCACCGCTAAATCTTCAAAGGTGGACTGCGTGGACAAGGGGCTGACGCGCCCGCAGGTCATGCAGATGGCATTCCGCTTTTCCAGATACCATTGCTCTTTGTAAAATGAAAAAAGCACCCAGTTATTTGTCACTGAGTGCCTGCATTAGAATCGTATTTAATTGTTCAGATTTAATCAGATTATGCCAAACTATCCAGCGAAAAATTTGGTGTCTGAGAGTGCCAAAATTGCCCTCAAAAATACCCCCGAAATTGCTCTCTGGTTGTCCTATTTTTTAACCACTAAGGCCGTTTTTTGACCCCATTTTTGGCGGTTGTCCTATATTTAACCACTAAAAATTGGATGAAATCGGCTCTCGTTTTGCCAAATTTGGTCAAACCATATCAGCCCGTTTAGATATAGCAAAAGCCCGGAAAACCTTGATTTTCCGGGCTTTTTGAACCATTTTGATATAGTCTGAGCAGTCGATTAGCGCTTGCTGAACTGCGGTGCGCGACGTGCAGCCTTGAGGCCGTACTTCTTACGTTCCTTCATACGAGGATCGCGAGTCAGGAAGCCAGCCTTCTTCAGAGCCGGGCGCAGCTCAGGGTTGAACTGCAGCAGGGCGCGGGACAGGCCGTGGCGGATAGCGCCAGCCTGGCCGGCACAGCCACCGCCGACGACGTTGACGACAACGTCGAACTTGCCCTCGTTCTCAGTCAGAACGAGCGGGCTGTTGGCGAGCAGCTTCAGGGTCTCCAGACCAAAGTAATCGTTGATGTCGCGGCCATTGATGGTCATCTTGCCGGTGCCGTTGTAAACGCGAACGCGGGCAACGGAATGCTTACGACGGCCAGTGCCGTAGAAATAAGGTTTGGTTTCGTACATCTTCTATTGCCTCCTCACTCAAATCTCAACAGCTTCGGGCTTCTGAGCAGCATGAGCATGGTCAGCAGCCTTGTAGCAGTGCAGGCGGGTCATAGCCTTGGCGCCGATGGTGTTAGAGGGGATCATGCCCTTGACAGCGTAGGTCATGGCCTTGTCGCTGTTCTCAGCCATCAGGGTCTTGTACTGGGTCTCCTTCAGGCCGCCGATCCAGCCGGAATGAGTGCGATGGAACTTCTTCTCCAGCTTCTTGCCGGTCAGGACAGCCTCATCGCAGTTGATGATGATGACGTGGTCACCGCAGTCAACGTTGGGGGTGAAAGTGGTCTTGTTCTTGCCGCGCAGGATGACAGCAGCCTTGGCAGCAACGCGGCCGAGGGGCTTGCCGGCGGCGTCGATCACATACCACTTGCGGTCAGCCATTTCAGCGGGCTTAGCGAGAGTCGTGCTCATAGTAGGAACCTCCATTGAAGAATTAACACGTCCGTCTTATAACGGTATTTAACAGCGCCTTGGCGGCGCTTTTTCGCGCAAGTGTGATTATAGCAGAATTGGGCGGCAGAGTCAACGGTTTTTCGCAAGAATTTTAATTTATTCCCGGCATACTCGTGAATTCTCGCAAATGCTCTTGTTTTCTCGCGTTTTCTAACATGCTATTTTTCGTATAAAAACGCCCCCAGCCTGGCGGCTGAGGGCGCTTTCCTTATTTTACTGTTTCAGCGCGTTGACAACGCTGTTCAGATCGTGCTCGTTCTCGCAGACGATCTTGACGGGGTGGCTGTAATCCAGGCTCATCATGCCCAGGATGCTCTTGGCATCGGCAATGCTGCCCTTCATATCGTGAACTCCGACATCGTTATAGCACTTGGCGGCAGCAGACACGATCCCCTTTACCTCAGTAAAATTGGAAACCTTGACTTGTTTCACCATCATAATGACCTCCAAACATAAATCCCCACCGCACCCATCATGGCGCGGCGGTAAGGGCGCCCGGCTGGGTATCCAGCTCGGTTCTCTCGTCCTTGCATTGTGCATTATAGCATAATTGTTCCCGTTTGGTTTGTGTAATATGCACAAAGCCGCTTTTTTCCATTTCCTGCACAGAAACGTCAAATCTTCATTTTGTGGTTTTGGTGACTTTGCTACAGTTTTAACAGATTTGCCGCTATGTTTACACGGTTTTTATGTTTTTGCCCATCTATTTTTATGGTTTTACAATATTTTCGCTTATTTTTGCGCAGTTTGTTTGCTGTTCGGCACAACAAACAGGCGGCAGATTTTTCTGCATTGCAACAGATGTACAAATTTTTAGTTTCTTTTCCATGCAAAGGGTCAATGCAGGCCCTTCATCGTCAGGGCAATGCGCTTTTTGGCGGTATCCACATTTAAAACCTTCACTCTGACAATATCGCCCACCTTCAGCACCTCGCTGGGATGCTTGATGAACTTATCGCTGATCTGGGAGACATGCACAAGGCCGTCCTGGTGCACGCCCAGATCAACGAACGCACCGAAGTCGATGACATTGCGCACGGTGCCGGTCAGCTCCATGCCGGGCTTGAGATCTTCCAGGCTCATGACATCGCTGCGCAGCAGGGGCTTGGGCAGGCTGTCGCGTACGTCGCGGCCCGGCTTACACAGCTCGGCCACGATGTCGTTCAGCGTCGGCTCGCCAATGCCCAGCGTCTCACACAGGTTCTTGGTGCCCTTAGCCTTGACAGCGGCAGGCAAACCCGCCAGTTTGTCGCTGCCGATCTCGGCAGTGGTGTAGCCGCAGGCATCCAGCAGGGCCTTGGCGGCGGGGTAGCTTTCGGGGTGGACAGCGGTGGCGTCCAGGCGGTTCTTGGCCTCGGGCAGACGCAGGAAGCCCGCGCACTGCTCATAGGCTTTGGGGCCGAGGCCCTTGACCTTTTTCAGCTGGGCACGGGAGGTGAAAGCCCCCTCCTCTTCACGCCAGGCGACGATATTTTTGGCTGTGGCAGCGCTGACGCCCGCCACACGGCGCAGCAGCGGCGCACTGGCGGTGTTCAGGTCAACGCCCACCGAGTTAACACAGTCCTCCACCACGCCGTCCAGTGTCTCGTTCAGGCGCTTTTGGGGCATATCGTGCTGGTACTGGCCCACGCCGACTGCCTTGGGGTCGATTTTGACCAGCTCGGCCAGCGGGTCCTGCAAACGGCGGGCGATAGACACCGCACTGCGCAGGTTGACATCGTACTGAGGGAACTCCTCGGCAGCCAGCTTGCTGGCAGAGTAGACCGACGCGCCTGCCTCGCTGACGACCATGTACTGCAAGTGCAGATTTTTCTCGTCGCCCAGTTCCCGGATGACCTGGGCGGCGAATTCCTCGGTCTCGTGGCCGGCGGTGCCGTTGCCGATGGCCATGACCTCAACGCCGTTTTTGAGAACCATCGATTTGATGGTCTTTTTTGCCTGGTCAACGCGCTTGAACTCCGGCACAGGGTATACCACGTTGGTATCCAGCACCTTGCCGGTGGGGTCGACGACGGCCACCTTGCAGCCCATGCGGTAGCCGGGGTCCAGACCCATGACGGTTTTGCCGCGGATGGGCGGCTGGAGCAGCAACTGGCGCAGGTTGTCGCCAAAGACATGGATGGCCCCCTCAGCAGCGGCGTCCGAAAGTTCACCCCGCAGTTCGTTTTCCAGGCTGGGGTGGATCAGGCGGCTGTAGGCATCCAGAGCGGCTTCTTCCACCAGCTGGGCGCTGGCACCGCCGGTCTTTTTGCGGGCGAACATCCAGGCCACGATGCCCCCGGCACGCTCGGCATCCACCTGAATACTGACTTTCAAAAAGCCTTCCCGCTCGCCGCGGTCCAGGGCCAGCACGCGGTGACCGGGAATCTTGTTCAGCGGCTCGGCGTAGTCGTAATACTGAGCGTAGACGCTGTCCTCATCCTTGGCCTTGACGCTGGTGATGCGGCCGAAGGCGCGGTAGTAACGGCGCAGTTCGGCGCGGCAGGCGGCATCGTCAGAAACAGCCTCGGCGATGATGTCCTTGGCACCGGCCAGCGCAGCGGCGGCATCGGGGACTTCCTCGTTGATATAGTCCGCCGCTGCAGCGTTGGGGTCAAAGGCAGCGTCCTGCTTGAACAGCGCATCGGCCAGGGGTTGCAGCCCGCGAGCCTTGGCGATGCTGGCGCGGGTCTTGCGCTTGGGCTTGTAGGGGCGGTAAAGGTCCTCGACCTCGGCCAGCGTCTTGGCCTTGGAGAGGGCGGCAGTCAGTTCGGGGGTCATGGCGCCCTGCTCGGTGATGGAGGAAGTGACCTCCTCCTTGCGCTTATCCAGGCCGCGCAGATATTCCAGGCGGTCACCCAGGTCACGCAGCACCTGGTCGTCCATCGAGCCGGTGACCTCCTTGCGGTAGCGGGCGATAAACGGGATGGTATTGCCCTGGTCGATAAGGTCGATCGCACCCTGGACATTTTTAGCAGAAAGATTCAATTCGGCAGCAAGCTGCTGTGCATAATCAGACATGGGATACTCACTTTCAATTTTATAGGATCGGACAAGAAATTAGCCACCTGCCTGCAGGGGCGGATGCTTGCAGCGGCCCCTACACGAACGTCCAACAACATCATAGAAACCGGAAAATTACAGGCATTTTCTCTTTTTCAGCACCACCAAATAAGCCCCATACACCGCCAGCGCGGCCAGGCTGATGATGGTGCCGGTGCGCAGGCCGGGGGTGTGGTAGGTGCAGGTGATGCTGGTCTGCCCCGCCGGGACGCGCAGGGCCATCAGGCCGTTATCGACCTTTTCGATTTTGGCCGGTTCCCCGTTGATGGCGGCGGTAAAGCCGTCGTCGTAGGGCACACTGAAAAACACCAGCCGGTCGGTGTCGTAGTCCGTCTCGGCGGTAAAGCCGGTGCGGGTTGCGGTAAAGTTCTCCACGGCCTCGGCACGGCAGGCGGTGCAATCCTCGGCGTAGGTGTCCTGCGTGCAGTTGGTCAGCCTGTCGTCCGGGATAGGCTGCAGCAGGTCGCCATAGGCGGCGTTCTGGTCCTCGTCCAGCAACACCGCCCGCAACAATACCTGGGCGCGGCTGTCCTCGCCTACCTGGTCCAGCTGATCGGCGGTGACATAATACTGCTGGGCAAAACCCATGGGCACCCAGTTTTTGTTCTCGTAGATCTGGTAGGCGCTGGTGCTGCCTACCAGATCCCAGCCGTCCATGTCCTCGCCCTGCCAGTTGCTATCGGCATCCTTAGCCACCAGCGTGTACCGCACGCTGAGCAGCCCGCGCAGCGCATAGTTTTGGACCTCCGGCTTGGAGTTGACGTCCCGCTTGACGCCCACTTCCGGATAAAACTCCATGATGCTGGGGGCAACCGTGGAATTGAAAAACTGCAAACAGCTTTTGTCAAACCACAGGCCCAGATTGTTGTGGGCGCCGTAGGCATCGATGCGGTAGAACGCATCGTCCGGCAGGGCTTCCTTGACCTCCTGCACAGAATCATACGTTTCCGCGATCAGGTCGCTGTCGGTATCCCACTGGGCGTACTTGGTCAACGAAAGGTGCACACTGCCATAGACAAAGCTGAACACCAGCACGGCGGCCAACAGTACGGTAGGCCAACGCTGGCGATCCCGGAAGAAGTGCCACAGCACGCCGAAGATCACCAATCCCAGCACCGATACGCCCAGGATAGCCCAGAAGCGGGCGGGTTCCTCGGTGACGCCGAGGGTGGTCACGCCGTCATCGTCGGTATAGGGCACCAGGCCGAACGCCGCCGCCGAGAGAGTAACGGCCAGCGTTAAACCCCAGGCGCGGGGCAGTTCCCGCCGGGCCAGGTGGGGCCGTGCCAGCAGCGACGCTGTGGCCCCGCATAGCACCAGCACCGGCATGTAGTACCACCGGGCGTAGTAGCTGGAATTGAGGGCATAGAACAGGCTGTTGAGGATGGGCACAAAGGCGCAGACCACGCACACCTTTAAAATGTAGGTGAACGGGTGGCTGCGCCGCCCGCGGCAGAACGCCAGCCCGCCCGCAATGCCCACCACCGGCAGATAGGCCGTCATGCTGGTATGTTTGAGGATGCCTTCGCTGAACATGTCCTTAAAGTAGGGGGCGTCGGGCATCAAAAAGGCGCTGTAAAAAATGGCCCCGTACTGCTGGGCCTTGCCGTAGACCAGGTAGCCCATGCCGTTGAATGGGTCGATGGTGCGTGGATTTTGCAGCAGTGACAGCCCAGCAGGAAGCAGCAGCACGCAGCCCATGGCACAGCCCAGCAGGGTCTCCCCTGCCAGCAATGCAAACTTGCGGGGGCCGATTTTGTAGGCATGCCCCGCCAGCATGCAGAAAAAGTAGATGATGAGAAAGACCGCCTGCCCGGCAAAGAAAAAGTAGTTGTTGAGCAGATTCACCGCCACCCAGAACGGGAAGCGACCTTTTCTGCCATCGAGGACCGCATCATCCAGCGCCGCCAGCATGTATGGAAACAGCGCCACAGCGTCCAAAAAGTGGTTGAAGAAGATGTTGTACACCGTAAAGCCGGAGAAGGCATACAGGCAGCCGGCCAGCATGCTCCAATCCTCGTCCCGCACCCAGCGGCGCGCCCAAAGGTAGCCGCCGCCCCCGGCCAGGGCGATTTTCAGGCAGAGCAGCGGCACCAGCATCCACGGCATGAACCGTGCGGGCACCAGCAGCGTCAGCCAGAAAAACGGGCTGCCCAGCAGGTAGAACGAGTAGGAATTGACAAACCCGCTGCCCAGATCGGTAGCCCAACTGAAGCTGCCCCCCTGCTTGATGAAGCTGTTGGCGTACTGATAAAAGTTGATCTGCTGGTCATTGAAATCGCCCGCGTAATGGAAGTACCCGCCGCCTGCGACGGCATCCACCAGGCAGTGGGGCGCAAACAGGGCGGCCGCCGCCAGCAGGCAGAGCCAGAACACCTGCCAGTATCTTGTTTTTTTGCCGGGAAGCTGCAATTTCATAACAAACCCCGCTGAAAGTCCGAACCATGGGACTTTGTTTTTGGTAAAATCATGGTATACTGATAGTAACACCACAGAGAGGATCGTGCAAGATGGAAACTTATCCCTTCAGTGCCCTGCTGGGCCGTATGAAGTACATCACCCGCTGGAGCCTGATGCGCAGCGGCCGCGCCGAAAGCCTGAGCGAGCATACGGCAGACACCGCCCTGCTGGCCCACGCGCTTTGCTTAATTGGCCAAAAGTGCCTAGGCACCGGAGCCGACCTGCGGCCCGAAATGGTAGCCACGGCGGCGCTGTACCACGATGCGCCGGAAATTTTGACCGGCGACATGCCCACCCCAGTGAAGTACAAAAACGAAGCCCTGCGCAGCGCCTACAAGGCGGTAGAGCAGGAAAGTGCCCGGCTGATGGCCAGCCTGCAGCCCGAAGTCCTGCGCGGCGAGACCGAGGAATTTTTGACCGGCCGCGTGTTAAATGACGCCGAGCGGAAAATTTTAAAGGCAGCGGACCGGCTCTCGGCCTTAATCAAGTGTTTGGAAGAGTGCCAGAGCGGCAACCGGGAGTTTGAAGCCGCGCGGGAGCAGCAGCTGGCCGCCCTGCACGGGATGGACTGCCCCGAAGCGGAGTATTTCATCACCCACATGCTGCCGTGCTATACGCAGAATCTGGATGAGCTGACGAGAGGAAGGTTTTGATCACTCCTGCAGCCGATACACCGCATCGATGAGCTTGTCCACATCGGTGAAATGCTCCAGCATGGAGCAGTAGCGCCGCAGGGAGGCTGCCCCCCGCAGGCCCTTCATATAGTGCATGGCCTGGCTGCGGGCCTGAGGCATGGCGAGCCACTCGCCTTTTTCCTCGCACATTTCGTAAATTTGCGCCCGCAGGGCGTTCATCCGCTGGTTCAGCGTCGGCTCAGCGGGGGCTTCCTCGCCCAGCAGGGCCGCGTGGATCTGCTCAAACAGCCACGGGTCGCCCAGTGCGCCGCGGCCGATCATCACGCCGTCGCAGCCGGTCTCTTTTAATAAGGTAAGCGCCCCCTCGGCAGTGGTAATATCGCCGTTGGCCAGCACCGGGATGGACACCGCCTGCTTGATGGCGGCAATTGCACCGGCATCAATGGGTGGCACGTACATCTGCTCCCGCGTGCGGCCATGCACGGCGATCAGGTCTGCGCCGTTGGCCTCGCACTGTTTCGCCACCTCCACGCCGGTCATGTGTTCGGCGTCCCAGCCGATGCGCATCTTCACCGTCAGGGGCATATCCTCGCCCAGGGCGCGGCGGGCCGCAGCGACCATCCGTCCGCAGAGGGGTGGGTCCAGCAGCAGCTTACTGCCCGCACCGCTGTTGGTGATTTTGGGCGCGGGGCAGCCCATGTTGATGTCCAAAATATCAAACCGGATGCCCTTTTCCCGCACCAGCAAAATGGCCTTTTCCAGGGCTTCCGGCTCACAGCCGAACAGCTGGATAGCGTACAGCCCGTGGGGGTGGGCATCTTTGAGCAGAGCAAAGGACTTTTGGTCGTTAAAGTTCAGGGCCTTAGCGCTGGCCATCTCGCTGACGGTCCAGGCTGCACCGTGGTCGGCCATCAGGTGGCGGCAGGCAGCGTCGGTCAGGCCCGCCATCGGGGCAAACACCGCCCCCGCAGGGATCTGCAAATTGCGTAACTGCATAGTTCCTCTCTTGTAGCGCCGCCTTTGGCTCCCTCCAAGGGGGCTTTTGCGCGGCCGCTTTTACTATTTGAATTTCAGATTCTATTCTACCATAAATCCCGCATTTGTGGTATACTAAAAGATAGATTGTTTACATCCGATTTAAAAAGGAGCAACGCTATGAAACTGATGGTACTGGACGGCAACAGTCTGGTCAACCGCGCGTTTTTTGGCATCAAGCTGTTGACGACCAAGGACGGCCGCTATACCAACGCCATTTACGGCTTCCAGAATATACTGCTCAACCTGCTGGCCGCCCACAAGCCCGATGCTGTGGCCATCGCCTGGGACCTGCGCGCCCCGACGTTCCGCCACAAGGCCTACGACGGCTACAAGGCCACCCGCCACGGCATGCCCGAGGAGCTGGCCCAGCAGATGCCCGTACTGAAAGAATTGCTGACCGACCTGGGCTTTGTGCAGGTAAGCAGTGAGGGCTGGGAGGCCGACGACATTTTAGGCACCCTGGCCGCCGCCTGCGAGGCCGCCGGGGGCACCACCCTGCTGGCCACCGGCGACCGGGACAGCCTGCAGTTGGTGGACGACAACACCACCGTTCTGCTGGCCACCAACAAAGAGACGATTTCCATGGACCCCGCCGCCATCCGCGAAAAGTATGGTGTGGAGCCGCCGCAGCTCATCGACGTCAAGAGCCTGATGGGCGATTCGTCCGATAATATCCCCGGTGTGCCGGGCATCGGCGAAAAGACCGCCCTGGCCCTGGTGGCGAAGTTCGGCACGCTGGAAAATATTTACGCGAACCTCGAGGACAAGGCCATCAAGCCCGGCCAGCGGGCCAAGCTTTCTGCCAACCGCGATAAGGCGGACCTGTCCTACATGCTGGGTACCATCCGCAAGGACGCGCCCATCGAGACGGATCCCGCCGCCTATATCCGCCAGTCCGGCGACCCCGCCGCAGCCGCCCAGCTGCTGGCCACGCTGGAAATGCATAAGATGGTGGACCGCTGGGGTCTGGAGGAGGGCGGCGCCGCTGCCGCCCCCGTGGACGCTGTTCCGCCGGAAGAAGTAGAGCCGGCCCCCCTGCCGCTGCTGGTGGAAGGCCGCCTGTTTGTGGCCCAGAACGCCGACGGCGGCTGGTACGCCGTACAGGGACAGGAAGTCTACCTGCCAGACACTGACCGCCTGGCCGCCCTGCTGGACAGCGATGCCGAAATCTGGGCCTTTGACGCGAAGCCCCTCTACCGCCTGGCACTGGAACAGGGGCATATTGGCAAAGCCCTGCATTTTGACGGCAAGCTGGCCGCGTACTTGCTCAATCCTTCCGCTAGCAACTATGCGGTAAAGTCTCTGTCTGCCGAGTACGGCGTGGCGGCGGCGTTCCACTGCGAAGCCGCCCCCGATGCCGGGGTGCTGGCCGCGCTGCTGGAAAGGCTGGCCGCCGAACTGGACGCCAGCGGCCAGCGCAAACTGCACGATGAGATGGAGCTGCCGCTGGCCCGCGTGCTGGCGGACATGGAGCGCATCGGCTTTGCGGTAGACGCCGACGGCATCCGCGCCTTTGGCGACAGCCTGCGGGGCGAGCTGGACGGCATCCTGCAGAATATCTATACTGAGGTGGGCTACGAGTTCAACGTGAACAGCCCCAAGCAGCTGGGCGAAGCCCTGTTTGACAAGCTGGGCCTGCCGCCGCGCAAGAAGAACGCCCGCGGCTACTCCACCGACGCCGCCACGCTGGAAAGCCTGCGTCCTTACAGCCCGGTCATTGATGAGATCTTAAAGTATCGCACCTACGCCAAACTGCTGTCTACCTACGTAGATGGCCTGCTGGCGGCGCAGGCGGCGGACGGTCGGGTGCACTCCACCTTTATCCAGACCGAGACCCGCACCGGGCGCATCTCCTCCACCGAACCGAACCTGCAGAACATCCCCATCCGCACCGAGCTGGGCAGCCGCCTGCGTGGCTACTTTGTGGCCGGGGACGGCCAGCAGTTGGTGGACGCCGATTACTCCCAGATCGAGCTGCGCATTCTGGCGCACATCACCGGCGACGAGCACATGCAGCAGGCGTTTTTGAACGGCGCGGACATTCACCGCTCCACCGCCGCCAAAATTTACCACATCCCCGAAAGCGAAGTCACGCCGCAGCTGCGCTCGGCCAGCAAAGCCATCAACTTCGGCATCATGTACGGCAAGGGTGCCTACTCGCTGAGCAAGGATCTGGACGTCTCGGTGAAAGAGGCAGACGCTTTCCTGAAGACTTACCTTGACACCTTCCCCAAGGTGGACGGCTACATGCAGGACTGCATTGCCCACGCCAAGGAGAAAGGCTACGTGGAAACGCTGTTTGGCCGCCGCCGCGCCCTGCCGGAGTTGGCCAGTTCCAACTTCCAGGTACGCGCCAGCGGCGAGCGGATGGCCCGCAACACGCCCATCCAGGGCACGGCCGCGGACATCATCAAGCTGGCTATGGTGCATGTGTGGCAGCGCCTGCGGGATGAGAAATTGCAGGCCCGCCTGCTGCTGCAGGTACACGACGAACTGATCGTAGAGGCACCGGACAGTGAAGTGGACACCGTGCGCCGCATTTTGCAGGAGGAAATGGAGCATGTGGTGCACTACAACGTGCCCCTGACCACCGAGGTAGGCACCGGCAAGACCTGGCTGGAAGCGCATTAAAGTTTTCTGCGCAGAGGTGTAGGGGGCGAGCAGTGCTCGCCCGCCTGCTTGATGAGGCCGCACTTTTTCGGGAAAGTTTCTTGCCTGCCAAACGGCCACGGGCGAACAGTGTTCGCCCCTACAAAGTGCTTCTGACAGTTCAAGAGTCACAATAAGGGTGATTAAAATGTATGTTTTAGGAATTGAATCGACCTGCGATGAGACCGCGGCGGCAATCGTGGAAGACGGCCGCAAGGTCATCTCCAACGTGATCTCCACCAGCGTGAAAGAACAGGCCCTATACGGCGGCGTTGTGCCGGAGATCGCCAGCCGCCGCCATGCCGAGTATATCAGTGCCACCGTGGACAAAGCCCTGGCCGATGCCAACATGACCATGAAAGACGTGGATGCCGTGGCCGCAACCTTTGCGCCCGGCCTGATCGGTGCCGTGCTGGTGGGCGTCAACTTTGCTAAGGGCCTGGCCTATGCGGCAGGCAAGCCGCTGGTGCCGGTGCACCACCTGCGCGGACATATCGCCGCCAACTATCTGACCCACCAAAGTTTGCATCCGCCGTTTCTCTGCCTGGTGGCCAGCGGCGGGCACAGCCACATCGTGATGGTGGAGGATTGGTGCCGCTACAAAGTTCTGGGCCGCACGGTGGACGACGCCGCCGGCGAAGCCTACGATAAAGTAGCCCGCACGCTGGGCCTGCCCTACCCAGGCGGTCCCAGTGTGGCCGCCGCCGCCCGCGACGGCGACCCCCACGCCTACAAGCTGCCCGTGCCCCATGTAGAGGGCAAGTACAACGTCAGCTTCAGCGGCCTGAAGACCGCCGTCATCAACGAGGTGCACAACGCCGAGCAGAAAGGCCAGCCGGTCAATGTGGCCGACATGGCCGCCAGCTTCCAGGAGCGCATCGACCAGATCCTGGCTAAGAAGCTGCTCTCCGCTGCCTCCGATACCGGTGCCAAGCAGGTCGTGCTGGCCGGCGGCGTCGCCGCCAACGGCCGCCTGCGCCAGCTGGTAAACGACGGTGCCCAAAAACTGGGTGCCCGCGTCTTTTTGCCGGAGCTGAAATACTGCGGCGACAACGGCGCCATGATCGCCGCCCAAGGCTACTACGAGTACCAGGACGGCAACCTGGCCGATTGGGCCCTGAACGGCCTGCCCACGCTGGGGATCGATTATCGGTAAAAATAACCAAGGAGCACAACCTCTACAGGCTGTGCTCCTTGGTTTATTTTTCTTTCCTACGGGGAAGCCATGGGATGTGGCGCTGAATCTTTTGCGCCAATTTTAAAGATACGGCATTAAATTTTTCCTCTCGCGGGGTAAGTTGGCTTTTAGGTGGATCCTTCTTGAATGTATCCACATCGAAATAATGGGACTTTAATCTCAGGTAGATATAAATCGGCTTGTCCAGCGGGTAATCTTCAAAATAGCAGAAGCTGGCATCCAGAAGCCTATAGTGTGGATGGGTCAACGCATACCAGTTGATATGCGACTCATCATGCCACAGGGCAATGACACCTTTCGCCAAATCCTGGTTAATCCGTTTATCCAGCAGGTGGCAAAACTTCAGATACGCTTCCGTTTCACCACCGTTCACCGCACCTGTCACATAGTCACGTCCTACCCCCATCGGGATAAATGCCTTGCTGCGGGGATTACGGTCATAGGTAAACTCGTAATTATACCAAGTGTAAAAACACGGGTGAAGAACGAATACCATCTTCTCGTGCTTTTCCGGACGCGGCAAAAACATTTCTTCTGTGATGGGGGCTTTGAACTCGCAGTTTGCATTGAAGAAATAGATATAATCAAATTTCTTCAATTCATCCTCAATCTGCAAAAAGATTTCAAAACGCTTCAGCGTTGTATAGGGCCACGGCTGCGGTTTTTGAAAGATTCGATGCACACGGGAATTGGATTCTTCTCCCTCCAAGTGGTCTGCATCCGTAAATACGAAGTAATGTACCTCGCACTGTTTCAGCAGGTACTTTTCCGCGCTTGCTAGAAATTCCGGCCACAGTTTCAGGTATTGTCCCGTGCACATATACAGGGCTGCCACTTTTTTCATTCTGTCAGCCCTCCTCACACATACAGGCATCCGGTAACTGGATTATGCCCAAATCTTTTGCGTTCCATTCCAGTCTATTTTCATTTGCTTTTGTATCTACAATTTTGAACTGAATACCAGGTACCCAGTCCTCCACAGCATAACTTCCACCATCGCCAAAAGAAATCGTTGTAAAATAATTGCTGTACTGCCCTGGCGACAGAACTGAAAAGTCGTAAGCCACTGTTACGTGGTTTTCACCCTTATGCAGCTGCAAACCATACAGGCAGGATGCCGCCAGCGGATTACCAAGCTCATCGCGCACCTCGAACAAAAGTCCGACATGTTCTGCTGCTTCTTTTGCTGTAAAGGTATACTTTACTTTCACCGGCTCGATGCGTTCCATCCCTTCTACCGAAGGCACATCAAATTGCACTGTCTGCAGCCGCAGATTATCCCGCTTGAACCAGTTGTCCCGCTTAACATCGGAATAATCCACATAGGCTGTTGCCTGAGACTTAGTTGCCAAATAAATTGAAATAGCTTCGTCAACATCACCATCAAAGACGACCTTGCCTTTGTCCAGCACGATGCAGCGGTCGCAGAGGTCGCGGATGGTGGCCATGTTGTGGCTGACGTACAGCACCGTGCGGCCGTCCTGCTTGGCGGCCTGGCGCATCTTGGTCAGGCATTTTTTCTGGAACTTCATGTCGCCGACGGCCAAAACCTCGTCCATGATCATGATCTCGCTGTCCAGGTGGGCCGCCACGCTGAAAGCCAGCTTGACGTACATGCCGCTGGAGTAGCGCTTGACCGGGGTGTCGATGAAGTCTCCGACCTCGGAAAACTCGATAATCTGGTCCATCTTGGCGTCGATCTCGGCGCGGGTCATACCCAGAATGGCACCATTGAGGTAGACGTTCTCGCGGCCCGTCATCTCGGGGTGGAAACCGGTGCCGACTTCCAGCATCGAGGCCACGCGGCCGTACAGGTCAATATCGCCGGAGGTAGGGGCCGTCACGTGGGTCAGCAGCTTCAGCAGCGTGGACTTGCCCGCGCCGTTGGAGCCGATGATACCCACGGCCTCTCCTTTGTTTACTGTAAAGCTGACGCCGTTGAGCGCCATAAAGGTGGTGCCCACCAGCCGTTGGTCGGTGCCAATCAAGGTATTGGGGTCTTCCTTGCCGCGCTTGCGGGCCAACCAGCTTTGCAGATCGCCGCGCAGTGTACCGCCGCCGATCTGGCCCAGGCGATACTGCTTCTTGACGTCCTGCACGCGGATCATCAATTCCTGATTTTCCATGCTGTACCTCCCGTCAGACCGTATCGACAAAGGTCTTTTCCACCTTGCCGAAGAGCGAAACACCCACCGCCAGTAGCGCAACCGTCCAGGCCAGCGAGATGACCCACATCAGCACCGATACCTCGCCGGAGTTGAAGCAGACCGCGCGGAAGCTCTCCATCGGGGCGGTCATCGGGTTGGCGATCATCACCGCACGCAGCAGCGGGTTGGCGATCATCGACAGCGGGTAGACCACCGGCGTACCGTACATCCACAGCTGCACACCGAAAGTAACAACGACCATCAGGTCGCGGTAGCGGGTAGTGACGCTGGACACGATGATGCCGCAGCCCAGGCCCAGCAGGCCCACCTGCAGCACGATGGGAAGCAGCAGCGGCATAGCCGCCCAGTTGGGGGCCACCTCGCCGCGCACCACGTAAAACAGCAGCAGGCAGAAGAACATCACGAACTGCACCAGGAAGTTGATGAACCCGGACAGCATTGTGGAAATGGGCATGGCCAGCCGCGGAAAATACACTTTGCTGAAGATGTTGGAGTTGGTGGTAAATGTGCCCGACACCTTGTTGATGCAGGATGAGAAGAAGGTCCATACGGCCGTGCCTGCCAGGTAGAACAGCGGCTGCGGCACGCCGCCTGTGGACAGGTTGGCGATCGTGCCGAACATGACCGTGTACATAGCCATGGACAGCAGCGGGTTAATTAAAATCCACGCCGGACCCAGCACCGTCTGCTTGTACAGCACGGTAAAATCGCGCTTGACAAACAGCCAGATCAGATCCTTATACCGCCACAGTTCATCAAAATCCACGCGGGTGCGGCCCCCGGCAGGGCCGTAATGCACATGGTACTGCTTTTTGGGTTGTGTTTGCTCCATGAGTAAAGCTCCTTACGCTTTGTGTTTGAGGAAAGCCTGGTAAACCGGCAGGCCCAACCGCAGCAGTGCTGCGCGCAGGTACATACTGCGGTTGCCGGTCTGCTGGGCCAGGCTATGGTAAGCGTCCGCGCAGGCTTTGCAATCCGCACGGTAGCGGGCCTGCTGCGCCGGGGCGGACAAATCAAACCGTTCTTTTTCGGCCAGATTGGCAATGGCATCATTCAGCAGCCCCTCGGCCCGGAGGCAATCTCCCTTGGCGGCGAAGCAGGTTGTCCACTCCAGCAGGTATTCGCTGCGGTCCAGATAGTTGCGCGGGTCGCCCTGGGACATGATGCTGCCGGTGCGCTGGGCATAGCGGTAACCGCGGAAATTCAGGCAGAGGATTTTCCTGCACTGCCCAATCAAATTCGGCAAAAGGAACATATCCTCATACCGCTTGCCCTCGGCATAGCGCAGCGTGTGGAACAGCTCAGCTCTGTACAGTTTGTTCCATGCCACCACATAATAGGTACAGGCATCACCGCTGGCAAAGAATTTTTCCCAGAATTGCGACGGCGCCAACGCTTCTTCCTCACGATTCGCCGGAGTGCGGTCCGGCAGGGGTTGGTCGTTTTCATCAGTGCAGAGGTAGTGGAAAAGGACTAAATCTGCACCGGACCTTTGCTGGGCACGCAAGGCGCGTTCCAGCGTTTCCGGCTCAAGGCGGTCATCGCTGTCCACGAAGGCTATATATTCACCAGTACAGATGTCCAACCCGCTGTTGCGAGCCGCAGATAAACCGCCATTCGACCGGTGGATGACCCGGATGCGGGTGTCTTTCGCCGCCCAGGCATCGCACAGGGCCGGGCAGTTGTCAGGGCTACCGTCATCAACCAGAATGATCTCCAAATCGGGATAGGTCTGCCCCACCACGCTGGCCACGCAAGCGTCCAGGTAGCGCTCCACTTTATAAACCGGGATGATTACGCTGATCGTTGGCATGGCAATCCTTTCTTTTTGGGAGAGAGGTAATTATTGAGCAGCAGACTGCTGTTCTAGTTTGATGCGTGCTTCCTCCAGCAGGGCTCGTACTTTGGGTTTCCAGATAAAATGGCGGAACACCTTGGTCATAAAGAACCAGAATTTATTTTCCACCTCGCACCAAAGCCGCGCCGGCAGGGCTTCGCGGCTGTAGTTGACCAGGCGGCAGAGACGGCCAGCATGATAACTGCGGAAACGCGGCATAAAAATCTGCGCTTCTTCCGCCAGCTGCGGGTCTTTGCGGGCCTTGTAAAGTTCTGTATATTCGTAGATCATACGTACCAGGCTGCTCGGGAACATACTTTTGTCTACTTTTTGCAGTTCATAAATCATAAAGCAGCCCAACATAAAGTTTTGGTACTGGCTGCGCAGGTGAAAGGTGCTGTTTTCTGTCTGGCGATAGTTAAACATACAATCTGGCAGATAGTAGATTCCGCCATAGGGCAAAAACTGCGCTGTCAACAGGTTATCGTCAATGGTAACACCGCTGGCAAATGGGTCGATTTCCTGCAAGCGCAGATTGCGGAACATCAAGGCATTCGTGTGGATATACAAAAAGCTCCAATACTCCTTAGCCGTCAGGCTGCATTCCCGGATGGGCTTTTCAATGGGTCGCGTTTTTCCTGTACTTTGCCAATAGAAACAGCCGTTATGGCCGCAGGCAACATACTTTTTCTCGGTATCTGCATCCAAAATATCCGCTTGCTTCTGCAGCTTATACGGATCGGTATAAAAATCGTCGCCGTCAAGATAGCAGATATATGTTCCTTGGGCCTCACGGAAAAGGCGGCTGCGGATCGCATTGAGTCGTTTAATACGGACATCCGGTGGTCGCTTTTCTCCGGGTATAAAATCCATCACAAATACACGCACAGTTTCTGGATACCGTTTCTCCCACTGGCGCAGCTTTTCGACCGTATTATCTGCAGAGCCATCATCAGCGCACAGAACCTCAATGGGAAAGTCTGTCTTCTGATTCAGTACACTTTGCAGCGTTTCATCCACATACGGCGCCAGATTATAAAAAGAGATCAGGATGCTGACCTTGGGCTGTGCCATGCGGTTTCCTCCTGTTTAAAAATCCTTTGCAAAACTCAAATTCAGGGCATGGCAGCTGCCGTACCCCTCTTTGCTTTCCACCAGGCCAAAGTTCAGCACTTTGCCGTTATCTTCGGTCGAAATGCCGAAGGACAGTGCCTTACAGCCTTTTGCTGCAGCAGCGCAAAGCACCTGATAATACAGATACGCCGCCGGGCTGTACTTACGGATGCTCAGGTCCGCCGAAAGGTACTGGGTATGAACGACATTAGCCTGCTCGAAGTAGAAAGTCATACCGCCGGCCACCATGCGTTCCCCCTCAAACACGCCGTAAAACTCGGCAATTTCAGGCAAGCGGCTGGACTTGAACTCCCATAATTCGGCAGCGGTATGCACCGGCTGGACACCGTACTTCTCCAGATTTTGGGCCAGCAGACCGTGGAACGTCTCGATTTCTTTTTGGGTCTCCAGCCCACGGAACGTCAGGTCATGCTTCATCGCCTTGCGGACATTCTGGCGCTTATCCTGCCGGAATGACGCCAGAATATCCTCTGCCGATTTACCCGCCAGCGGGACCCAGGTGTTCAGCTCGGTAAACTGGGTATAGCCCAAATAGGTAAAGGCGTAGAGCAGGGTCTGGTTTTCTTCCTTTTCCAGCAGACCCACGGTCGGGCGGAAAATGGCGGCCTCGTAGTGGGCAGCTACATACGCATCAATGGCCTGCAGAATGCCAATCGCCCGCGCAGCCGTATTGTACGCCTCCCGCAAGACCGGGCCGCCGTAGGTACTGCCCGGATGCGAAACAAAGGTGCGCTTTCCATCTCGCTGCTGCACGGCAGCAGGCACGACGGCCACGATGGCATCGTGCTCGTTGGTGACTATCAGCGAGGCATCCTCAAACCGGCCCGCCGGGTGATAATTCAAAAAATTGCGCGTCTGCAAAAAGGTACCGTTGCCGCTTTCCTGCATCACAAAGCGGTCCCAGGCGGCTTCCTGATCCGCAGTATAAGGCTGTACTGTAAATTCCATACTTCTCCCCTGCTTGTTTTACTGCACCCGTTCGCCGGTGCGAATATCCCGGATTTTGCGGGCAGGCACACCGGCATAAATGTGGTAAGCCTCCACATCCCCGGTGACAACGCTGCCAGCGCCGATGACCGCACAGCGGCCGATATGCACGCCGGGCAGGATCGTCACATCTGCGCCGATCCAGACTTCATCCTCTACAACTATGTCAGCCGCCTTTGTCAGATGGTCCCTCACATACGGGTAGGTGTTGATCTCCTGCCCATTATTGGCTGAGGCCATCGGCACAAAGGTCACATTGGCTGCGATGGAAACGTGGTTCCCGATATGCACCCGCGGTGTATAATCATCAGAAAGCAGCGTCAGGCCCAGGTTTGCATAGGTGCCCTCACCCATTTCCAGCCCCAGGCGGCGCCAATACAGCTTGCGCACGCGGGCATCGGTATAATTGTGTGCTACCAGTTTGACAAAGCGCATTGGCAGCACATCCACCAGTTCCGTCAGGCGGCGGTAGATCCATTCATCGATTCCTGCCCAATCCATGGCTTTACTCCTTTGCGGGGTCCTCTGCGCCCACATGACGCAGGAACGCCTCGTAATCGCGGATGTAATCGTCCGCATCATAGAAGGAATCTGCCGCGACGCAGAGGACGGAATTGTCCTGCTGCCACAGCATGTCGCGCCACATATTGCTTTCCACGATCAGGCCTTTGTCGGGGCTGTCCAGCAGGACTTCCGCTTTCTCGAAGCCGTCATCCAGCTTGATCAAGATCTTGCCATAGGGGCACCACAGCAGTTGGCGCAGCTTCTTGTGGGCGTGGCCGCCGCGCTGGACGCCCGCCGGGACATTGTGGATGTAGTAGATACGCTTGATGGCAAAGGGCACATCGTGCTCGGCCTCAAAGACCGAGAGGGTGCCCATACCCTCGGCGGTGACGCTTTTCATGCGGATCGTTTGAATAATCATTGTTGTATCTGCCTTTCTTCTGGCATGTTAATCGGACAGTTTAATTATAGCCGCACCATCCACCATGGCAATGCAGCCGCTGGCGGGGTAACTGGGCATGGCCTGCACAGCAGGATTTTCGGCCCAGGCATCCAGTTCCGCCTGTGTGTTGACCACTTTGGCGCTGCTGCCCATGATATTGCCGAACCACCACTTGATGGTGCCATCATAGGTAATGGCGGAGCCGGAAAGGCCGGTCTCCCCTTCCTCATACAGGCGAATCAGGTCGTTGTGGTAGGTGAAGTTGGAATCCGTAAAGTCACCGGAGAAAACCACCGGGGTTTCCCCCTCCACATAACCGGGCAGGTCCTCCACCTTGGCCATAATGGTATACACCTGGGCGCGTGTGTTCTCGTAGACCAGTTTGCGGTAGGTGTAGGCGCCGTTGGCATAAATCACATTTTGCACGGTAATAAAGGCGCACAGCAGGCAAGCCAGCCAGGCGGCGCTGCGGGGGATGGTGTCCGGCTCCAGTCCAGTCAGCAGCAGCACCAACGCATACACCAGATACACCGGGTACAGCATCAACAGCGTGGGGTGCTTTTCCGACAGCAGATACACCACATTCAGCCCCAGCGGCAGCAGCACTAACAGGATAACCACCTGCACAGCGGCGCGCAGTGGCTTTTTACGCAGGGCCAGTACCAGGCAGGCAAGACCCAGCAGCAGGCAGACAGCCGTTGCCAGCCGCATGCCACGGTTGTTCCATACATCATACCCCAGCAGGGTGGTAAATACCTGTTTGTACGCGCCTGGCAGGCGGGCCAGGTAATCCGCCACCCCGGCACGGCTCATCTGCTGCAAGCCGTTATAGCTGTCGATCAGTTCCAGGTGCTTATAAGCCAGCACCGCTTTCATCGATACAGCATACAGTACGCCGCCCAACAGCAGGCCCGCAATGGCGGTGATGCCTTGGCGCAGATAGTCTTTCCAAGGCAGATCTGTCGTCAGACAATCCCGCAGCATGCACAGCAAAAGCAGGCCGATAGCGAACTCAATGTAGCCCTGATACAATCCCATCGAGAGGCAGAGGCACCCGCCGCAGAGCAGCACGCCCAACCAAGGGCGGCGGCAGCGACGCACGGCGCAGGCTCCCAAGAGGGCCAACAGCATGGCGCAGGTGAAAAGATCTGCTTTATCGTTATAAGTAGCATTCAGCAGCGTAACGCTGATGGCTGTGCCAAACAGCGCCGCCACAGCGGCCATGGATTTTTTGCGCAGCTGCAGCAAACTGCTGATCAGGTACACCGAAAGCGACACCCACAGCACACTGAACATACCGGTAAGCCAGGGCATGTTGATTTTGCCGCGCAGAAAGCGGTAATACGGCAGCTGCACCCAGCGCCCCAGCTGCAGCATAACAACATCGGCATCAAAAACCAGAATCGTGCCGTCATGGCTGGGGAACAGGTTAAACCATGCAAAGCCGTGCGCCAGCAGCATACACAGCGCCGTTGCGGCAAAGCACCATTTCAAGCGGGCCCAATCAAAGGCCCTGACCCGGCGCAGCAGGGCATCTTCCCTGCTCTGCAAAGTTGTCATGCGTGTGTGTCCTCCTCGGCATAGGCGTAGATTTTCTTCAACTCAGCCATATCGCCGTTAATCGGCGGCTGCCAGCTGTGCTGCGCCTTTTTGAACGCACAGTTCTGCGGCACAACCAGACGGCCGATCAGCCCGCGCAGCAGGCGGGATTTGTGGCGGTCGTTGTGGTAATACTCCCACGCCAGACGCACCAGCCGGTCTTGGGGATACAATTCCCGCATCAGCGTCAGCATGGCGCGCCAATCGGCTTCCATCCTGGCGCGGGCCTTCTCGTTGGTGGAAACACCGGTACCGTACTCGTACCAGCGCAGAATCCGATCATAGCAGCGGATCGGAACCCCCTGCACGGCAAACAACCGGGTGGCAAAGTCCTCGGCAAAGCGGACGCGGCCATTCATCTTTCGCAGCGCATCCAGGAAAATTCCGCGCTCGTACATTGTTTCAATGCCGCTGATGCCGTCATCGTACAACAGCACATTGCGGCGGATAGCCTTGTTATCGTAGTGGGCGGCCTCGTAGGGAGTGCGGTCAAAGGGCGTCTCCCCGGGCAGCTGCACCAGCGTGCCGTCGCTTTCCTGCCGGTAATAGGCGGACTTTCCAAAGGCCACCTGCGGAGCGTCCCTGCGCAGCATGTCCAGCACCCAGCGGATGGTGGAGGCATCGTACACATAATCTCCCGGCGAGATACCGGCGATCCACTGCCCGCTGGCCAGTTCCACCGCGTGGAGCATATTAGTGACCGTGCCCTGGTTGACCTTGTTTTTGGACAGTTTTACGTTGGTAAAGCCGTGGGCCGCCAGGTAGGCGCGGGTGTCATCCCAATAATCCTCCGGCGAGCCATCATCTGCGATGATGAGCTCAAAATCGTAGGTATCCTGTATCAGCAGCGAGTCCAGCGTGTGGCGCAGCTGCGTTTTGTCTGGGTAATATTGTGCCAGAATGATTGACAGCGTCTGTGCCAAAATCAATTCTCCTTCGTTTTGGGCGGTTCCATCCGCCCCATCTTGCCGTTCCAAAAGTCCAGCGCACCGCGGTACGCCCCGTAGCTGCGGCCCTTTTTGCGCCCCAGCGCCTTGGTCAGCGCATAGCGGGCCGCGCCGGTGAGAATCGGCAGCACGGTTTTCCTCTTCGCGTAGGCGCGGGATTTTCCCTTGCAGGTCAAATACAGCGTGTTGCGGGTGATATAGTACACCGACAACATGCCCCCTGCGCTTCCGCCTGCCTTGTGCCACAGTTTGGCATCGGGCAGGAACCACAGCGGCACACCGGCCTGGCCTAAACGGATGCAGTAATCCACATCCTCGCAATACATAAACAGTGTCTCGTCGAGATAACCAACCTGTTCAATGACCGCCCGCGGCAGCAGCACACAGCAGAACGTGATAAAGCTCACCTGCTGCTTTTGGGCAAAGGCGGAACCGTCCTTAGCGTGGCCGCCCAGGTGCTTCACCTTACCGGTAGCGGGATCCAGCGTGCCGCCTGCAAACCAGATTTCGTCCGGCGGGTTCATAAACAACATTTTTGGGCAACTCACGGCGCCCGCCGGGGTCTCCCGCAGCAAGGTCTCCAGCATATCGGGGGCAACGGCGGTGTCGTTGTTCAGCAGCAGCACATAGTCGCAGCCATCGGCCAGTGCACGGCGCATACCCACATTGTTGACGGCGGCAAAGCCCAGGTTCTGCGCTTGCGGCAGAAACACCGTGTTGGCAGGCAGTTTATCCTGCAATTGCGCTACCGAGTCATTGGGCGAAGCATCGTCCAGCAGGATAATTTCAAAGTCCTTGTACGTCTGCTTTTGCAAGCTGTCCAGACAGACCAGCGTATCCTGCCAGCCGTTGTAATTGGAGATAACGATTCCTACCTTGGGCATGGTTACTCCTTAAAGCTGTTCACGGCGTCGATGACAGCGGTTACCTGCTCCTCGGTCATACCGTAGTACATGGGCAGGCTCAGCTCCGTGGCGGAGATTTCTTCAGCCAGGGGCAGCGCACCGGCGGGGATGCCCAGTTCTTTGTAGGCGCCCTGCAGATGGATAGGCGTGGGATAATGCTTGTTGGTGCCGACACCGCGTTCGTTGAGATGTTTTTCCAGTGCATCACGGTTTTTGCAGCGCACGGCGAAGATGTGGAACACATGCTCACAGCCCGGCATCACAGTGGGCAGGGTCACGGCGGGGTTGGTGATCTCGGCAAAATAGCGGGCGGCAATGGTGCGACGCTGGGCGTTCATCGCGTCCAGGTGGGGCAGCTTAGCCGCCAGGAAAGCCGCCTGCATCTCATCCAGGCGGGAGTTCTGGCCTTTATAAATATGATGGTACTTGTAGTCGCTGCCGTAGTTGCCCAGGGCGCGGATCTTCTCGGCCAGGGCCTTGTCGCTGGTGGTCACGCAGCCGGCATCGCCCAGGGCGCCCAGGTTTTTGCCGGGGTAAAAGCTGAACCCGGCGGCATCGCCCAAACTGCCTGCGCGGCGGCCCTTGTAGGTGGCGCCGTGAGCCTGGGCTGCATCCTCGACGACCTTCAGGCCGTGGGCACGGGCGATCTCCAAAATAGGGTCCATGTCGGCGCACTGGCCGTAGAGGTGCACAGCCATGATAGCCTTGGTCTTCTCGGTGATGGCCGCCTCGATGCTGGCGGGATCAATGTTGTAGCTGGCCAGCACCGGCTCCACAAAGACCGGCGTTGCCCCGGCGTAGGAGATGGCCAGCACGGTGGCAATAAAGGTGTTGGATGGCACGATAACCTCGTCTCCTGGGCCGATGCCCAGCGCTTTTAAAATAAGCACCAGGGCATCCAGGCCGTTGCCGCAGCCGACGCAGTATTTTGCGCCGCAGTAATCGGCAAAGGCGGCTTCAAAAGCGGCATCTTCTTTGCCCTCGATATACCAGCTGTTGTCCAGCACGCGGGCAAAAGCCGCGCGCAGATCGGCATCCAGTTCCCGCTCCATGGGGCGGAAAGAGACAAAAGGCACGGTGATGGGCTGTACAGCCATAATAAAACGCCTCGTTTCGTCAAATTTATAGTACAGCACCCGCGCATGGGCGCACAAGACCTACTATATCGTCTTATTATACAACGAAATGCGGTGTTTCGCAACTAAAAGCACACAAAAAGGCTTCCCCGTTCCATAAGGGAAGCCTTTTTGCGCAGTTTGCGGTTATCTTGGCGCCCGTGTAGCGCAGGCGGGGCCGCAGCTGCAGGTGTCCACGCTGACATGGCTGGCGCAGCAGCAAAGCCCCTGCTGGTGGCGGCAGCCGCGGTCGTCGCAGGCAATCTCGGTCTCGGGGCTTGCGGGCTGGTTGTCGGTGGCAACGTTGCCATAGCCCTCGCTGTTGCGGTAACTGCTGCAGACGGCATCACTCTCGCCGGTGTGATGGACCTTGATGTCGTTCAGGCAGCAGCAGCCCGCCTTGTTATGGCAGCAATCATACTGCGCGCAATCCAGATAAGACATACAAAACACCTCCGTCCGTAGTATGCCCGGCTGGTGGGCGGGGTATGCACGGGGCGCGGGCTGTTCAAATCCGGCCTAAAAATATCCCTTGCAAACAAAAAATCATAATAAAAAACGCATCCCCTTTTTTTGGGGATGCGTTGGTTGGGCCGGCCGGATTTGAACCGACGGATGGAGGAGTCAAAGTCCTCTGCCTTACCGCTTGGCGACGGCCCATTATAAAGAAAAGACCGCGCAGCGTGTATCACTGTGCGGTCTTTGGTGGGGTGCCTAGAGAGATTCGAACTCTCGGCCTCCAGAGCCACAATCTGGCGCGCTAACCAACTGCGCCATAGGCACCATAAATGCGCCCGAAGGGACTCGAACCCCCGGCCCACTGCTTAGAAGGCAGTTGCTCTATCCAGCTGAGCTACGGGCGCATAGCGGTTCTTGCCCTGTCCACGGGGCACGCTGCGTATGATATTATAGCAATCATGGGCGCATTTGTCAACAACTTTTTTCAATTTTTTCTGATATTTATTTCAGGCCGTCCTATTTCTTTTGCAATGGCACCTCAAAGATCCAGGTGGTGCTGGTGGCGTCGGTCACGATGGCGCGGTAGAAAGGCTGTCCATCGGCGTACAACCATTCATTGGGGCCATCGTCTTTATAAAAGGTACCGTTCCAGACGGCGTGCATCATGGTTTCCTCTCCAGAGCTGTACCAGCCGTCTGCGGCCAGCTGGGCGGTGGCCAGCGGTTCGCCTTCCTCGCCCGTGCGCAGTTCCAGCGTTACGTCGGCAATTTTCATCCAGTTAGGCACGGTCAATTCCACTTCCACGGGGTAGCAGCTCAATTCCAGGTACTTTTTATTGCCGCTGCGGTTGATGTAATAGCCGTAGTCCAGGGTGCCGCCTGTCCTACCCCAGGCCAGCTCTGGCTCGGTCTGGGTGGCGGTAAAGTCCACGGTGCCCAGTTTTTCGTTGGCAACGGCACCGTCGGCGGCCGTCCACTGTATGGTCAGGTCGTAGGTCTGGCCCACGGTAAACACCAGCTGCGCCTGGTAGATGTCCCCGGCCAGCATGCCCATATTGTGCAGCTCGGTGGTGTCGCCGTAGGTGACCGAGAGCCGTGCGGTCATGCCTGTGGTACTCTCGCTGGGCGTGACCTGCACCAGCACAGGCATCCAGCTGCTTTGCACGTCCCTATGCAATTTATCAACTGGCACCCAGCGCCATTCCAGCACGGTGGATTTGCCTTGCCGCACGGCATCCTGCAATTCGTCCATGCGGGTGCTCAAATCGGCGGTAGTGCTGCTTAACTGGGATTGCAGCATGGCGTAGCTGTCGGTCAGGCTTTGCATTTTGCGCTGATACGCAAGGTTTTGCACCACCAGCAACAGTACCACCACAACAGCCGCAGCGGCCCCCAGCAGGCCCCACAAGCGGCGGTGCTTGCGCTGCTCGGCATCGCGGGCGGCCAGCAGGTCACGCATGGCGTCCAGCGTGACCGCCGGGGCAGGGCCGACGGCCTCGGTACCCAACAGTGTGTCCACCGACACGCCCAACACCTGGGCGGCGGCCTGCAAGTTGTCCAGGCCGGGCAGGGCAATGTCCTTCTCCCACTTGCCCAGCGCCTGGCGGCTGACGCCGATCTGTTCGGCCAGGGTCTCCTGGCTCAGGCCTTTGGCCTTGCGGGCAGCCTGCAAGTTTTGGCCCAGTGTCATGGCGGCCACCTCCTTTTTTCAACTATTGTAGCAGGCAGGGTGCAAAAAGTCCAGCAAGCGGGCTTGGCAAACCTGCAACCCAGGGTTACAACGGCGAAATTGTGCATAGTATGGAGGGAAAGCGAGGGATGCCCTATGATGCTTTGCCGCCTGCTGGAAGATCTGGACTGCACCCTTGTGCAGGGCCGCAGCGACATCGAGGTGAACGCCATTTGCTGTGACTCCCGCTCTGTGACACCCGGGTGCGTATTCGTCTGCCTGCCGGGGCAGCACACCGACGGCCGACGCTTTGCCCACGCGGCCGCAGCAGCCGGGGCGGCGGTGCTGGTGTTTGAGGGCACACTCCCCAATTTTGAATTTTCCCGGTCCTGCAGCCCGGTGCTGGTGCAGGCGGAGCCGGGCAAGGCTCGCCGGGTGCTGGCGCTGATGGCATCGCGGCTGTATGGGTATCCCGCGCGGCGGATGACGATGATCGGCATCACGGGCACCAAGGGCAAGACGACCACCGCCCACCTGCTGGCAGCGGTGCTGACAGCAGCTGGGCGGCGGGTGGGATGCATTGGCACCAACGGCGCAGTGTGGCCGGGGCAGCGGCACACACTGGGTTACACCACCCCCGAAAGCTGCGATCTGCAGCACATTTTGCGCGACATGGCCGACGACGGCTGCGACGCCTGTGTGATGGAAGTTTCCAGCCTGGGGCTGAAGATGGACCGGGTAGGCGGCATTGCATTTGACGTAGGTGTGTTTACCAATTTGTCGCCGGACCACATCGGCCCCGGCGAGCATGCCAGCTATGCCGAGTACCGCGCCTGGAAAAGCGTGCTGTTCCGCCGCTGCGAAGTAGGCGTGGTGAACGCCGACGACCGGGAAACGCCCTCCATTTTGGAAGGCCACAGCTGCCGGGTGGTACGGTATGGCATCGCCGCGCCGGCGGATTGGCTGGCCCTGCCGGGGTTTACACCGCGGCGCAAGGCGGATGCGCTGGCTACCGATTTCACCGTGCGGCTGCCCGGCGGGCGGATGGCGGATTTCACCGTGCCGATGCCCGGGGCGTTCAGCGTACAGGACGCACTGGCAGCCCTTGCGGCGGCGGGCGTGCTGGGCGTGCCGGTGACGGCTATGCAGGCCGGGCTGCGAGGCGCGGTGGTACGGGGCCGGTGCGAGGTGGTTCCCTGCCCTGCGCCCTTTACGGTGGTGCTTGACTACGCCCACAACGCCGCGGCGGCAGAAAGCGTGCTGACGGCCCTGCGGGCGTACCATCCCCGGCGGCTGATCACAGTGTTCGGGTGCGGCGGCGGGCGAAGCCGTTTGCGGCGCACCGGCATGGGCGAAGCCTGCGCCCGCCTGGCCGATCTTTGCATCGTGACCGAGGACAACAGCCGGGGCGAACCGTTGGAAGATATTTTTGCTGACATCCGCGCCGGGATGGACCGGGTGCAGAACGGGGCGGCGTGCGTGGAGATCCCCAACCGCCGTGATGCGCTGCTGTACGCCCTGGGGCTTGGGCGTGAAGGGGATATCCTCGCGGTATTAGGCAAAGGGCATGAGACAACAATCGACCGTGACGGGAGAAAAGTCCCGTTTGAGGATGCTGCAGTGCTGAGAGAGTACATGGAGCGGGTAAAGTAAGTGCGAATAAAAAAGCTCCCCTTGGGGGGGAGTCTTTAATGCAGGAAGGGTGGATTTTCCCCTACTTTGCCATAAACAGCATGCCAAGCACCAGCAGGTGCGCGGGGTAGAACGCGTAGGCGGCGTGTTGCAGGGCCTTGTTTTTGCGGCCATGCTGGCCGTTGTAGAGCCAGATAAGCGGCAGTGCCAGCAGGGCGAAGCACTCCTGCTGGATCTCAAAGGGGCCGACCAGATACACCTGGCCGATGAGCATGTACTGGCTGACCACGAACAGTCCCACTGTCTGGGCGAGGCAGCTGCGCCAGCCGCCCCCGCGGGTGAGCCGGAACAGCAGGATGATGACGACTCCCGCTGTGCCGTAATCCGTCAGCAGCAGGCCGGGCAGCAGTAAGGCCGCCAGCAGACCCAACAGGGGCGGTAGTTTTTCCGGCAGAGTGGGTGCGGTACGGCAGCGATCGGCGCAATGGCAGGCCCACAGCCCGGCCAGCAGCGTCCAGGCCACATTCTGATGCCAGGGGTAAAAGTACGTGCCGCCCACCACCATATCAAAGGGCACCTCGGACACGACGGCCAGCAACAGCAGCCGCTTGGCGTAGGCGCGCAGGTCGTGGGTGTGAGTATAGCCCTGGGCCAGCTCGAAGGCAAAGATGGGGAACGCGATGCGCCCCACGCAGGTCATCCATTCCCGGCCGGGCACGATGGTGGCCCACATGTGGTCCAGCAGCATGCAGAACAGGGCGATAGCCTTGAGCTGGTTGGCGGTAAAAAAGCGACGGTTGGGCATGGGAGTCTCCTTTAAATTTATAATAACACACGGGCGGATGGGTAATGTGTCCGCGGGCAGATGCAAGCATCGGCCCCCACAGGGTGAATGTGTTCTCTATTATATCACACCACCCGTCTGCGGGGCAAATTTATACGCCCGTGCCCGTGTGTTTTTTCCAAAAAAGACGGTTGACAAAGCATCTCTCGGTCGATATACTCGGGGTACAAACAGCCATGCTGTGCAAAGTTTGCGGCATCGGCCAACGTAAAAAAGGAGGGGACTGCTATGAAACGCTGCCCGCACTGCAATTCGCCTATCACCCAGCCCGACCGCAAGACCTGCCCGGTCTGCGGCAATCCGCTGTCCGGCCCAACCGGCGCGGCACCGCGCAGGCTGCCCCCATGGGTGCCCGTGGTGCTGCTTTGCGCCGTAGCGGTGGTGGTCGTGTACTTTGCCCTGCACAAGCCCGTCACCCTGCCCGCAGACATTCAGGTCCCGGCCGAGACCACACCGGAATCCGCCGGGCTGGTGCTGGACGAAGCCGACCGTTTTTATCTGGACAACCTGCCCACCAACATCACCTTTACGCTGACGGCTGACGGCGCAGAGCAGCCACACGGCACCAGCGACACCGGCCGCTACTACATGGCCCGCAGTGCCCTGACCCGCACCGACACCCTGCTGCGGGTGGTTTCGCCCGAGGGGGACGGCTACCGCACGGCGCTGGCGCTGGTGTCCAAGCCCAGCAATGAGAACGCCGCCTTTGGCGCTTTTGTGCCATGCGAGGCAGACGGCTACGCCAAGCCCGATGAGGAATATCTGGACGCCATGCTGACGGTGTACTACCGCGCCTACCTGCGTGCCGCCAACGCCGCCGCCCCTGCCGAGCTGCGCTATGTGACCGAGCTGCACAGCCAGAGCCTGTCCGCCGGCATCAAGAGCGGGGCCACCGGCGCAGTGACCTTTACGCTGGACAAGTCCGACATGGTGTGCGATACCGAACACATTGAGTACGGCGACAACACCGTGACCGTGAACGCCGCCGCCAGCTACGAGGCCGTGAACGACACCACCGGCGAGGCAGAGACCGCCACGGATTACTACACCATCCAGGCCGTATGGCAGGATGGCATGTGGCTGGTGGACCGGAGCTGGATGATTTCGGAAAGCGATTACCAGAACGGCGTGTTTGGAAATCAGTAACTCATCGCATGGCTGCTGTAGGGGCGGATGCAAGCATCGCCCCCTACATATGACATTCGCATTTTCACCCACAAACTAAAATAAGCGGCAGAGTTTTTACGCTCTGCCGCTTGTTTTATGTCATTATAAAAATTTACTCGGCATCCTCGGTGGTGACTTTGTCGGTCTTGCCTTCGCCGTCCAGGGCTTCCTCCAGGGTGTGCCAGGCCAGCACCGCGCATTTTACGCGGGCGGGCACGTGGGCGATGCCCTGCAGGGCGGCCACGTCCTCAAGGTCGTCCAGTTCTTCGGGGGTGATCTTGCCCTTGATCATCTGGAAATAGAGGGAGATCAGGCGGCGGGCATCCTCGACCGTGCGGCCTTTGACTAGGTCGATCATCAGCGAAGCCGATGCCTGGGAGATGGCGCATCCGCTGCCGATGAAGCCGGCATCCTCGATCTTGCCATCCTTCACCCGCAGCTGCAGGGTGATGTCATCGCCGCAGCTGGGGTTGACGCCCTCCAGGCTGTGGGTGGCACCCGGCACGGGATGGCGGTTTTCTTTGCTGCGGCTGTTCTCGGTAATGATCTGGGTATACAGTTCGTTCAGGTTCACAGGCCCATCACCTTTCGTACATTTTCAAGATTTTCCAGCAGGGCATCCACATCCTCGGCGGTGTTGTAGATTGCCACGCTGGCGCGGCAGCAGCTGCCGATGCCCAGGTACTCCATCAAAGGCTGGGCGCAGTGGTGACCGGCGCGCACGGCTACGCCGCCCGCATCCAGAATGGTCGCCACATCGTGGGGATGCACATCGTTGACGTTGAAGCTGACGACGCCGTAGCGGCCATCGGCCACCGGCTCGCCGTAAACGGTCAGCCAGGGCATGGCACGCATACCGGACAACATACGGTTCAGCAGCATATACTCGTGGGCTTCCATAGCCTCCCAGCCGATGTTGTTCATATACTCGATGGCGGCGGCAAAGCCGACCTCGCCGCCGACGTTGCGGGTACCGGCCTCGAACTTGCGGGGGCCTTCGGCCCAGGTGGCCTTGTGCTCATGCACAGCGCCGATCATATCGCCGCCGCTCAGGAACGGGGGCATCTTCTCCAGCAGCTCGGCGCGGGCGTACAGGGCGCCCATGCCCATGGGGGCGTACAGCTTGTGAGCGGAGCAGGCTGCGAAATCCACGTCCAGCTTCTTCACGTCTACGGGGGTGTGGGGTGCGCTCTGGGCGCAGTCCAGCACCACCACAGCGCCCACGGCGTGGGCGCGCTTGACGATCTCCTCCACGGGGGCGCGCAGGCCCAGCACATTGGAGACCATTGCAATGCCGACCAGCTTGGTCTTGGCGGTAATTTTCTTATCCAGTTCGTCCAGCGTCAGGCGGCCGTCCTTACCGGGGTACATATACACCAGCTTTGCGCCGGTGGCTTCGGCCACGCGCTGCCAGGGCACCAGGTTGGAGTGATGCTCAGCCACCGAGATGACGATTTCATCGCCCTCATGCAGAAAGTGCATGCCGTAGCTGTAGGCCACCAGGTTCAGCGCCTCGGTGGTGTTCTGGGTAAAGACGATCTCGTCATCCTTGGCGTTAAAGAACTTGGCTACGGTGTGACGAGCGCCCTCGTGGGCGTCGGTGGCACGCATGGCCAGCTCGTACACGCCGCGATGGGGGTTGGCGTTATCCTTATTATAGTAGTTCACCACGGCGTCCAGCACCTGCTTGGGGTGCTGGGTGGTGGCGGCACTGTCCAGATAAACCAGGCGGTTGCCGTTCTCATCGGCCGCCAGGATCGGGAAATCAGCCGTCCAGTTGTTCATCATCAAGCCTCCGTGCAACAGTTTCGCGCACCTCGGTGCGCAGCTCTTCCAGCGGGATCTTCTCAATAGCCGGGGCAAAGCGGGCGTCCACCATCAGGCGGCGCGCCTGGCTCTCGCTCAGGCCGCGGGAACGCAGGTAGTAGAGTTTGCCCTCATCCAGACGTCCCACACTGGCGGCGTGCTGGCCCTCTACTTCCTCCTCACCGCACAGGATCAGCGGGGCGGTACGGTTGCGGGCCGTAGGGCTGAACAGCAGCACGTCCTCGCTCTCGTGGCCCACACCGCGCTTGGCGCCGCGGCGGAAATCCACCGTACCGCGCAGGATCTTGTCGGCATTACCGGTCAGGACACCGGCGGTGTGCATCTCGCACAGGGTATCTTTGCCGATCTGGACGGAGACATCGTTGTAATCCAGCACGTCATTGTCGCGGCCGAAGTAGACGGCGTCCAGGTCGTACTCGCTCTTGTTGTGGTCCTGCAACGTGCGGGTGCCGCAGACGGAGACCTTGCCGCCCAGCTCGATGCGCACCTGCTCCACCCGGGAACTGGCGGCCTGCTGGATGGCAACAGCGCCCCAGCGGCGGGCGTTGTTGCCCATCAGCTGCACCTGTACCAGTTTCACGTGGGCGCCCTCGGCGGCGTTGATGCGCACGAGAGAAGCGGCCACGCCGTTCTCGGCATCGCCGCGCAGCACCTGCACGACGGTCAGGCTGCTGTCCTTGGCGGCGTCGATGGTCAGGCAGCTCAGCGCGCAGGGGTGGGCCTCGTCCAGCTTTACCTCAAAGACGGCGGGCGTCTCGATGGCAGTGCCCTCGCCCACGGCGAGATGCTCTTTCACGTTGGCGTTGGCGGCCAGGAAGGCATCGGCGGCGACGCCCATTCCGGACTCGGTAAAGGTCTCGAAGATTTCAGTCTCCGGGCCGTTGGTGCGGATGCCCGCAGGCACGGCGGCGGTGGCAGCGGCAGTGCCCCAGCCATTGGCGGGGACCTGCGGCAGGGCGGCCTTATCCGGGGCAAAGTTTACGCCTAGGTGGTTCCAGGTAGGCACCGGCAGGCGGTTCATGTTCATATTCATGCTATGCTCCTCCCCTCTCAGCCAATGCTGCCCTTCATCTCAAGATGGATGAGGTTGTTCATTTCCACGGCGTATTCCAGCGGCAGTTCCTTGGCGATAGGCTCGGCAAAGCCGCCGACGATCAGCGCCCGGGCGTCCTCCTCGGAGATGCCGCGGCTCATCAGGTAGAAGATGGCATCCTCGCTGATGCGGCCGATCTTGGCCTCGTGGCCCACGTCCACGGCGTCGCATCGGATGTCCATTTCGGGGATGGTATCAGAGCGGCTGCGGTCATCCAGCATCAGGGATTCGCAGCTGACGCTGGACTTGCTGCCCTCGGCCCCCGGCAGCACCACGACAGACGAACGGAAGTTGGAGATGCCGCCGTCGCGGGCGATGCTCTTGGTGGAAATGTGGCTGGTGGTGTGAGGAGCAGCGTGGACGACCTTTGCACCGGTATCCAGATCCTGGCCCGCACCGGCGAAGGTGATGCCGGTGAACTCCATGCGGGCACCCTCACCCTGCAGGATGCTCATGGGGTACAGGCAGCTGGTGTGGGAGCCGAAGGAGCCGGAGACCCACTCAATGGTGCCGCCCTTTTCCACCTTGGCGCGCTTGGTGTTCAGGTTGTACATGTTCTTGGACCAGTTCTCGATGGTGGAGTAGCGCACGCGGGCACCCTCACCGACGAAGATCTCCACGCAGCCTGCGTGGAGGTTGGCCACGTTGTATTTGGGGGCCGAGCAGCCCTCGATAAAGTGCAGGTAAGCTCCCTTGTCCACAATAATCAGGGTATGCTCGAACTGACCGGCGCCGGGAGCGTTCAGGCGGAAGTAGGACTGCAGCGGGATCTCCACATGTACGCCCGCCGGGACGTAGACAAAGGAGCCGCCGCTCCACACAGCACCGTGCAGGGCCGCGAACTTATGATCCGTAGGCGGCACCAGCTTCATAAAATGCTTGCGCACCATCTCGGCATAGGGGCCGGTGAGGGCGCTTTCCATATCGGTGTACACAACGCCCTGGGCGGCTACTTCAGCCTTGACGTTGTGGTAAACCACCTCGGAGTCATACTGAGCACCGACACCGGCCAGGCTGGCGCGCTCGGCCTGGGGGATGCCCAGACGCTCAAAGGTGTTCTTGATGTCGTCGGGCACTTCGCTCCACTTGCCGCGCATCTCGGTATTGGGGCGCACGTAGGTGACGATGTTGCTCATGTCCAGGCCGGCGATGGAGGGGCCCCAGTTCTGCACCGGCATCTTGTTGTAGGTTTCCAGTGCTTTCAGGCGGAAGATGCGCATCCATTCCGGGTCGTGCTTTTCCTCACTGATCTTTTCCACGATCTCCGGCGTCAGGCCGGAGCTGACCTCGAACGCCGCGTTGGCCGCATCTTTGATGTCGTAAATGCTGCGGTCTACTTCGGCGACGTCGGTCTTTTCAGTTTCAAAGGCTCTCATTTGGCTTCGTCCTCCTTCAGGGCGGCAAAGCCTTCCTCGATGATCTCGCTCACCAGTTCGCCGTTGCCGGTGCGCACGATGCGGGCGTCGTCCAGCACGTGGACGTAGTCGACCTGCAGCCCTTCCAGAATTTTGGCGTTGTGGGTGATGATGAGGAGGGCATTGGTGTCGTTGTGGTAAGCCTTGATGCCGTTGGCCACGGTCTTGACGGCGTCGACGTCCAGGCCGGAGTCGGTCTCGTCCAGCAGGGCCAAAGCAGGCTTGAGCATCAGCAGCTGCAGGATCTCCGCCTTCTTTTTCTCGCCGCCGGAGAAGCCGACGTTGAGGTAACGGTCGGCGTAGGCGGGATCCATGTTCAGAGCTTCCATCTGGGCGGCCAGCTCGTGGCGGAACTTCATGACCTTGACGGGCTTACCGGTAACGGCAGCCTGCGCAGTGCGCAGGAAGCTTTCCAGCGTGATGCCGGGGATTTCCTCCGGCGTCTGGAAGGACAGGAACATACCGGCGCGGGCGCGGACATCGGCGGTCTCGTGGGTGATGTCCTGGCCGCGGAAGATGATCTGGCCGCGGGTAACGTTGTAACGGGGATCGCCCATCAGGGCGCTCATCAAAGTGGACTTGCCGGCGCCGTTGTGGCCCATCAGGACGTGGGTCTCGCCGGGGTTCACGGTAAGGTTCAAGCCGTCGAGAAGGACTTTGTTTTCCTCACCGACAGTGACCTGTAAATCTTTAACTTCCAGCAGCGGGCTGCTCATGGAAAAACACCTCCAAGTGAATCACCGGGGAAAAATGCCCCCGGCAGGCAGTATTTGCTCTACTCATGTATACTATACCATTTTTGTAGGGATTGCAAGTTCTGAAACAGGAAAGTCACACACTTCGTCAATATCATACAAAAATAGTCGGGATTTGTCGGTCGGTTTTTGTACACTAATCAGGGCACGGTATGCTTTACACATCGGCCCCTACACGCAAGTTAAAAATAACTGCCACTTAAGAGGCTCCCTCTGCGAGACAGACTCCCCCGATACGGGGGAGGTGGCACGAAGTGCCAGAGGGGGAGCGCTGTCAGCGAAGCTGACTGAGGGAGAGACATTTTCATAAAATGCCGCTAGGTAAGGTCTCTCCCCCCACCCGTTTCGCGGGAGCCCCCTCGCAGAGGGGGCCTTTCCGCAGTTGCAAAACTTTCTCAACCACCTTGCGAAATCCTTTCGGGTGGGGTACAATAGAAATATCCGTAAACCTATCCCCTGCCCCAATTACGGGCAGCATATTATAAACGTATAGTAAGGAGGGCATATCTCCCTATGTCTACTGCCAAAGAGAAATTTGAGCTGGCCCGGCAGCGCTATGCCGCCACCTTTGAGCGCCACCTGGATAACGGCGTGGAATTCATCAGCGATAACGTCTATATCGAGCCGGAGGTCATCATCACCCCCGGCACGGTTATCCTGCCCGGGTGCATCCTGCGCGGCAAGACCGTGATTGCCGAAAACTGCGTTATCGGCCCCAACACCCTGCTGGAGGATACCGTCGTCGAGGCCGGCACCACCATCAACGCCAGCCAGTGCTACGAGAGCCACATCGGTCCCAACAACAAGATCGGTCCCTTCACCCATGTGCGCACCGGCACCAAGACCGCCGAGGGCTGCCACCTGGGCGCTTACGTCGAGACCAAGAACGCCGACTTTGCCGAGGGCAACACCGTCAGCCATCTGACCTACATCGGCGATGCCACCGTGGGCAAGTACTGCAACTTTGGCTGCGGCACCGTCACCTGCAACTATGACGGCGAGGGCAAGTACCACACCACCATTGGCGACTATGCCTTCATCGGCTGCAACACCAACCTGGTGGCCCCCGTCACCGTGGGCGACCATGCCTTCACCGCCGCCGGTTCCACCATCGGCCACGATGTGCCCGCCGGTGCCCTGAGCATCGAGCGCGCCAAGCAGACCGAGATCGACAACTGGGGCGAGAACAAGCTGCAAAAGTACATCGCAAAAAAACAGAAATTGGAAGCCGACAAAAAGAACAAGTAAAGGAATTAAAATGTTAGGAATGACCTCCGGGGCGGACTGGCTGATCGCCGGGCTGGGCAACCCTGAACCGAAATATGATGGCACCCGCCACAACGCCGGGTTTGAGGCGCTGGATTATCTGGCTGCGCAGTGGCACTGCGACATTGCCAAAGCCAAGTGGCAGGGCCTGTACGGCACCGCCCAGGTGGGCGACCACAAGGTCGTGCTGCTGAAGCCGCTGACCTATATGAACCTGAGCGGCCAGAGCATTGCCCCCGCCGCCAACTTTTATAAGATCCCCGCCGACCACGTCATCGTACTGTGCGACGACATCACCCAGGAGCCGGGCCACCTGCGTATCCGACCCCACGGCTCGGCGGGCGGCCATAACGGGCTGAAAAGCATCATCGCCAGCCTGGGCACCGAGAATTTCAGCCGCATCCGCATTGGCATCGGCGCCAAGCCCAACCCGCAGTACGACCTGGCCGCCTGGGTGCTGGGCAAGCTGCCCCCCGCGGACCGCAAGGCCATGACCGACCGCTACCCGGACATTGAGGACGCCTGCAAGCTGCTGATGGACGGCAACCTGCAATACGCTCAGAACAAGTTCAACCATTAAGGGGATGTACACCATGAGCAAACTTCGTAAACAAGCCCTGATCCGCATCGTGATCTGCGTTATCATGCTGGCTGCCACCATCGTGTTTTCCTTTTTGCTGATCACCGGCAAGCTGGACGGCACGTCTTCTTCGGCAAGCTCCAATGCCGACAGCCTGCCCTCCGCAAGCGACAGCGTGGAGGCCGATACTCCCGAATCTACCGAGCCGGAGCCCACCCCCGAACCGACGCCGGAGCCCACCCCGGAGCCGGCCCCGGCCAACTTTGACGGCCTGGCCGAGCAGCCCACCACCGTGTTTGCTGAGGGCGAGCAGCCCAGCTACACCACCACCGCCGATGCCAGCATGAACCTGCGCGCCGGCCCCGGCACCAACTTTGACAAGGTGACCAGCGTACCCGCCGGCACCGCCGTGACCGCCCTGGGCACCAACAGCGACGGCAGCTGGGTGGTCGTGCAGGTAGGCGGCCAGTACGGCTGGCTGAAGGTCGAGTTCCTGAACCAGTAACCTTATAAAATCATTGTAACTATGCTGTTTTCTTCACTTTTTGCTAAAACAGCCGAATATGAAAAACTGGCGCATGCGCTCTCCGCACCGGGGGCATGCGCCTTATTCGGTTTACCCGGTTCCGGCCGGGCGATGGTCTACGCCGCGCTGGCGAAGGAGACCGGGCGCTTTCTCTGCATCGTGACTCCCGGCGAGGCTGAGGCCACTCGCTTTGCCGGGGACCTGAACGCCCTGGGCATCCCCACTGCCGTTTTCCCTGCCCGAGATTACGTGCTGCGCCCCATTGAAGGCACGGCCCGCGAGTATGAGTACCGCCGCCTGAGCGTGCTGGGCGACATCGTGGGTGGGCGGCTGCAGGCCGTCTGTGTGCCGGACGAGGGGCTGACCCAGTATACCACGCCCCGCGCCGAGTTTTGTAACAACACCCGCACCCTGCACCCAGGCGACACCGTGCCCCGAACTGAGCTGACCGCGCTGTTGTACAATGCCGGATACGCCCGCCGCGCCCAGGTGGACGGGCCGGGCCAGTTCTCCATCCGCGGCGACATTGTAGACCTGTACGCCCCGGATATGAAGCTGCCCGTGCGTATGGAATTTTGGGGCGACGAGATCGACACGATGCACACCTTCGACCTGGCCACCCAGCGCCGCGAGGACCCCATCGAAAAAATTTACGTCAGCCCCGCGCGGGAGGTGCTGTTTGGTTCCCCTGCCGAAGCTGCCGAGCTGCTGCGGGCTTTCATCAAAAAATTTCGCGGCAAAAAGCGCACTGCCTTAGAGGCCTGCCTGGCCACCGAGCTGGCCCAGCTGGACGGCGGTGCTCTGCCTGTGAATATGGACAAATATCTCGCGGTGCGCTATCCACAGCCCGCCACACTGCTGGATTATTTCGATGATCCGCTGCTGGTGCTGGAGGAACCAGCCTCCTTACGGGAGGCTGAGCGCGCCACCACCTACCGTCGAGGCGAGGAAATTTCTGCCCTTTTGCAGGATGGCGTGCTGGCCGCCGGGCTGGACAATCTGTACGCCGAGAATGGCTACCTCTGGGCACAGGCCGCGAACCACTGCACGATCTGCGCCGAGAACTTTGCCCGCAGCATGCCGGACATTCCACTGAAGGACATCGTCAACGCGCCCGCCCACACGCTGCCCGCCTGGGGCGGCGAGGTGACCAGCCTTTTGGAGGATCTGCAGCCGCTTTGCAACGGCGGCGCAGCCGTCACCGTATTGGCGGGCACCCAGCGTGCCGCCGCGGGCCTGGCCGCCGACCTGCGCACCAAGGGGCTGCTGGTCACCACGGACCCGGACGCCGCCCCCGACGCAGGGCTGGTGCAGGTGCTGCCGGGGCAGCTTTCCGCCGGGTGCAGCGTGCCCTTTGCCAAGTACGCGCTGTTCACGGCGCGGGCGTTTGGCATCAGCAGCACCCAGAAAAAGAAAAAGCGCAATAAAGACGCGCTGAACAGTTTAAGCGAAATCGCTGTGGGCGACCTGGTGGTACACCAGAACCACGGCATCGGCCGCTATGCGGGCATCCAGCGGATGGCCGTGCAGGGCGTCACCAAGGATTATCTGCGCATCGAGTACGACAAAAAGGACGTGCTCTACGTCCCGGTCACCCAGCTGGACCTGCTGTCCCGCTACACCGCCCCCAACGACAGCGACAACGTGAAACTGTCCCGCCTGGGCGGCAGCGACTGGGCCAAGACCCGCAAAAAGGTCAAGGCCGCCACGGAGCAGATGGCGAAAGAGCTGATTGAACTCTACGCCCGCCGCAAGCAGGCCAAGGGTCACGCCTTCCCGCCCGACGACACCTGGCAGGGGGATTTTGAGCAGCGCTTCGCCTACGATGAGACCCCCGACCAGCTGACCTGCGCCGCCGACATCAAGCACGATATGGAAGAGCCCTGGCCCATGGACCGGCTGCTGTGCGGCGACGTGGGCTTTGGCAAGACCGAGGTTGCTCTGCGCGCGGCGTTCAAGTGCGTGATGGGCGGCAAGCAGTGCGCCATTCTGGCTCCCACCACCATTTTGGCTTGGCAGCATTTCAACACCGCCATTGCCCGCATGGAGGCATTCCCCGTGCGCATCGGGCTGCTCTCCCGCTATCGCAGTGCCAAGGAGCAGAAAGAGACGCTGCGCGGCCTAAAAGACGGCACAGTAGACATCGTTATCGGCACCCACCGGCTGCTGTCCAACGATGTAAAGTTCCATGATCTGGGGCTGGTCATCATCGACGAGGAGCAGCGCTTCGGCGTCAAGCACAAGGAGAAGCTGAAAGAGGCTTTCATCGGCGTGGATATGCTCACGCTGTCGGCCACGCCCATCCCCCGCACACTGAACATGGCGCTGTCCGGCATCCGGGATATGTCCACACTGGAGCAGCCGCCCTTTGAGCGCCAGCCCGTGGAAACCTACGTGCTGGAGTACGACGAGGGCATCGTGGCCGAGGCCATCCGCAAGGAGCTGGCCCGCGGCGGGCAGGTCTACTACCTGCACAACCGCGTGGACACTATCGAGGAATGTGCTGCCCGCGTAAGCAAGATGGTGCCGGGCGCGCGCATAGGCATCGCCCACGGCAAAATGACCGAGGAGCAGATTTCCTCGGTGTGGCAGCAATTGCTGGACAATGAAATTGACATTTTGGTCTGCACCACGCTGATCGAGACCGGCGTCGACGTGCGCAACTGCAACACGCTTATCATTGAAAATGCCGACCGCATGGGTTTAAGCCAGTTGTACCAGATCCGCGGCCGCGTGGGGCGCTCGTCCCGCAAGGCTTATGCCTACTTTACCTTCACCCGCGACAAGGTGCTGACCGAGGTCGCCGCCAAGCGGCTTTCCGCCATCCGGGAGTTTACCTCCTTCGGCTCCGGCTTCCGCATTGCGATGCGCGACTTGCAGATTCGCGGCGCGGGCAGCCTGCTGGGCCACAGCCAGCACGGGCATATGGAGTCGGTCGGCTACGACCTGTATGTAAAGATGCTGAGCCAGGCCATCTCCGCCGCCCGTGGCGAGACCCCCGCGCCGGACAAGAGCGATTGCCTCATCGACATCACGGTGGACGCTTTCCTGCCCGAGGATTACATCCCCGATGCCGCAGGCCGCATCGAAGCCTACAAGCGCATTGCGGCCATTGAGACCACCGCCGACGCGGATGATGTCATTGATGAACTCATCGACCGTTACGGCAGCCCGCCCAAGAGCGTGCAGGGGCTGGTGGATGTATCGCTGATCCGCGTGACCGCCGCCCGCGTAGGCATTGCCGAGATCGTGCAGCGGGGCGACCAGCTGATTTTGTACTCCGACATCGTGGGCCCAAAGCAGCTGGCCCCGCTGATGGACCAGTACCCCCACCGCGTGCTGTATAACGCGCTGGGACGGCCGTATTTCAGCCTGCGGGTGCAAAAAGGCGAGAACCCGCTGGTGCTGCTGCGGGATATTGTAACCCTGCTGCCGGGGGCACAGGGTGAAAAGGAAAAATAATCCTTGACAACCCCCCGGTAATAGGCTATATAATAAATGAATATCTGTTTTAAAGGAGTTATCGTATGGATTCCGAAGTTTTTGCACGTATTCGTGATTATCTGGCTGACCAGCTGGAAGTTGAACCTGAAAAGATCACCCCGGACAGCGACATTGTCAACGATTTCGGCGCGGACAGCCTGGACGTCATCGATATGATCACCACCCTGTCCGACGAGTTCGGCGTGGAGATCCCCGATGAGGACATCGAGACTTTCCACACCGTCGGCGACGTGGTAAACTATCTCGAGGACAGAATGTAAAATCATTAAGTTTCGTTAAGAAAAGTGTGAGGATAAAATGGCAAACGATAAGAAAAAAATGGTCGAAGCGATCACCGCACAGGAGGTCGACTTTGCCCAGTGGTATACTGACATCTGCACCAAGGCCGAACTGGTCGAGTACTCCAGCGTAAAGGGCTTTGTGGTGCTGCGCCCCTATGGCTACGCCATCTGGGAGAACATCCAGAAGAACCTGGACAGCCGTTTTAAGGCTACCGGCCACGAGAACGTGGCTATGCCCGTGCTGATCCCCGAAAGCCTGCTGAAGAAAGAGGGCGAGCTGGTCAACGGCTTTGCCCCCGAGGTTGCCTGGGTCACCGCCGGCGGCAGCGACCCGCTGGAAGAGCGCCTGGCTGTGCGCCCCACCAGCGAGACCATGTTCTGCGACCATTTCAGCCATGTGCTGCACTCCTACCGCGACCTGCCCATGCTGTACAACCAGTGGTGCAGCGTCGTCCGCTGGGAGAAATCCACCCGTCCGTTCCTGCGCACCCGCGAGTTCTGGTGGCAGGAAGGCCACACCATCCACGAGACCGCCGAGGAAGCCAAGGCCGAGACCGAGCAGCAGCTGAACTGCTACGCCGACTTTGCCGAGCATGACCTGTGCATTCCCGTGCTGAAGGGCCGCAAGACCGACAAGGAGAAGTTTGCCGGTGCCGAGGCCACCTACACCATCGAGGCTATGATGAAGGACGGCAAGGCCCTGCAGAGCGGCACCAGCCACTACTTTGGCGATAAGTTCAGCCGTGCTTACGACGTGACCTTCACCGGCCGCGACAACACCCTGCAGTATCCGTTCCAGACTTCCTGGGGTGCTTCCACCCGCTTGATCGGCGCGATCATCATGACCCACGGCGATGACGACGGCCTGATCCTGCCCCCTGCCATTGCCCCTGTGCAGGTAGTCATCGTGCCTGTTGCCGCCCACAAGCCCGGCGTGCTGGACAAGTGCCGCGAGCTGGCTGCCGAGATCGGCAAGTATGCCCGCGTGAAGCTGGACGACAGCGACAAGCAGCCCGGCTGGAAGTTTGCCCAGTGGGAGATGAAGGGCGTGCCCGTGCGCCTGGAAGTCGGACCCCGCGACATTGAGAACGGCCAGTGCGTGCTGGTCCGCCGTGACACCCGCGAGAAGCAGTTCGTCAAGTTTGACGAGCTAGCCACTGCTATCCCCGCCGCCATGGACGCCCTGGCTAAGGACCTGTACGACCGCGCCCTGGAAAACCGCGAGAAGCGCACCTACAGCGCCACCACCATGGACGAGATCAAACAGATCGCCAAGGAGCATACCGGCTTTATCAAGACGATGTGGTGCGGCGACCTGGCCTGCGAGGAAGCCATGAAGGAGCAGGCTGGTCTGTCCAGCCGCTGCATGCCCTTTGCCCAGGAGCATCTGAGCGACGTTTGCCCCGTCTGCGGCAAGCCCGCCCAGAAGATGGTCGTTTGGGGCGTTGCCTACTAATTCGTAAAAATAAAAGCGGTGCCGCAAAGCGCCGCTTTTTCTGTATCGGTGAAAAGTATCATGTCTGTGCTGGTTTTAACATTGGGGCTGTATATGCTGGGGCTGCTGCTGGCGGCCGTCGGCAGTCGGTTGGCAGGGCGCTGCACCACCTGGTGCTGTGCCCTGCTGGGCCTGCCCATGTGGGTAGTGGGCGGCACCATTGCGCCGTTCTGCCTGGCTTTGCCCCAGCTGATGCTGGCGCTGCTGGCCGCCGGCATGGGCATCACCGGCCTGGCGGTAGGCACGGCGCTGGCCGGTGCCGTTACCAATGTAGGGCTGGCGCTGGCACTCTGCCTGCTGGGCGGCAACGGCCAGCCTGTGGTGGCCGACCGGCAGGAGTTTTGCCGCAAATGCCTGCTGCTGGCGCTTTCCTGCGGGGTCATCGCCCTGTTTGTGCGGGACGGCACCCTAAGCTACACCGGCACCGGACTGCTGATGCTGCTGTTCGTCATCTTTGTTTTGTCCAGCATCGTCTACCAGCACCAGTTTATTTATGGCGAGCGGTACGAACCGATCTCTACCGACGGCTGCACCGCCATCCCCCCGGCGCAGGATTACGGCTACACCGCCCGCACAATGGCCTTCCCCGTGATGAACCTGCGCAACTCGCTGAAAAACCTGGCCGGTGTAGTGGGTGGGCTGGCGCTGCTGGCCGTCGGGGCGCGGGCGCTGGTGTACAGTGCCACCACCATTGCCAATTTGACCGGTACCATTCAGGCCTTGTGGGCGGCGACGCTCATAAGCTTTGGCTTCTGCCTGCCCCTGCTGGCAGAAGCACTGGGGCACCCCTTCGGCTCGATTTGGAAGCGGTTCGACGCCCGCTGCCGCTTCTACCCTGCTGACACGCTGCCCATCCAGCTGTTGAACAGTGCCATTCTAAATTTAACGCTGGCGCTGCCTATTTCCAGCTTGATGTACCGCCACCGCCTGCCGGTGGGCGCACAGTTCCGCGCCTATGAGGTGCCCATTTTGGCTGCCATGGCGCTGGTGCTGCTGGCCGAGCCGCTACTGCGCCGTCGCCTGCACCGCTGGCAGGGTGCGGCCTGCCTGGTACTGTACTTTTTGTACCTGGCGGCGGTCTCCTTCGCGCCCCGGGCCGGCGCGTAAAGTTTTCAAAAAGACGAATCCCCCCGCGGAAAACTCCGCAGGGGGATTTTCTGTTTTAGTAAGTCGTCAACGTCGTGCCAACGAAGTAGTGGGTCAGGATGTCGCGGTAGCTCCAGCCGTTGCGGGCATAGCCGATGGCGCCCCACTGGCTCATGCCGCAGCCGTGGCCGTAGCCGTACACATCAAAGATGAAGCAGTCCAGATCGGCGTTGTAGCTGACCGTGAAGCACTGGCTGCGCAGGCTGCGGCCGTCCACGCTCTGGCGGGCCAGCAGGTTCTCGCGGAACCAGCGGCCGCTGACGGTGCCCACGCTGGCATCCGGGCCAACCTGGATCTTGGCCACCCAGCCGTATTGGTTGGCGGACTGGATGGTGAACCAGCTGTTGGGGTCCACGCCGGAAAGGTCGATGTCCATCACATCTTTAATGCGATCCTGCAGCGTCTGGCGGGAGAAGCGGGCCGTGCCGCTGGAGTTGCCGTTGGTGTTCCAGTTGGTGGCGATCTGCTGGTCGTAGGGGCTATCCACGGCCTGCAGCCAGGCGCGGTCGTTGCCCCAGACCTCGGCAGCCGAGGCCGTGCCGGTGCTGGCGGAGGCGAAGTAGGGCGTAAAGCAGACCTGGCCGTTGTAGGTCACCAGCACGTGGGCAACCTCCTGGGCAGCGGCCAGCGCGGCAGCGCCCGGCTCGGCCCCCAGCACGGAGGGGTAGCCCGACTGGCTCAGGATCCAGCAATGGGTGGCCACGCATTGGGCCTTGTAGGCCTCGGCGGGGGCGCTGGAGCCAAGCTCGTTCTGGGCCACCATGGCCAGGCAGCGCACCAGGTCCATCGTCTGGGCGGTGCCGTTCATCGTTACATTGATGGTCTCGCCCTCAGCGCTGGTGCCGCCATTGTTGGTGTTGTTGTCGCCGCTGTTGTCCGGTGTATCCGGCGTGGTATCGCCGTTTTCGGTGCTGTCGCTGCCGTCGGCGGTGCTGTCCGCCGGGGCGGGCGTGGGGTTGGCGTTGGCGATCTGGTCCACCGTCACGGTCTGCTCGGGCAGGCTGCCCTCGGCGCCCTTGTTCAGGTCTGTCTCGGTGGCGTTGGCCGAGCCTGCCACATCGGTCAGGCCCGCCATCAGCTTGTCAGCGCTGGCAATCAGCGCGTCAGTGCGCTGCTGCATCTCGCTGGCGGCCTGGCTCAGGTCGGTGCTGGTGTCAGCGCTGTCGCTGGCCGTCTGGCTGCTGCCACGGTTGGCAGCAGTGGCGGCGCTTTGCTTGGCGTAGCGGTCGATGCTGGCACCCAGCAGGGCGCTGACGGTGGGCATCGGCTGGTTTTTACTCTGGTACTGCACGGCAGTCAGCAGCGGGTCATCCGCCGCCGTGATGGCCGATGCGTTGAGCACCTCGGCCTCGCCGTCCTCGATGAGGCGGCCGGTGACGCAGAGCTGCACGCCCGCGTCCTCGCTGGGGGCGGTCAGTGTCAGGAAGCGGGATGCGTCCCCCACTTCCACCTCGGTATCCCACAGGCTGCGGGCCTGGATGCCCGCCACGAAGCGGAGATAATCGTAATAGCTGGACAGGTCGGTGCTGCCGTAGAGGTCGAAAGCACCGTCGCCCTGCTCGGCGGGGTCGTAGTAGTAAACGGCCAGCACCTTAAAGCGGTAGGTGCGGCCCGGCAGGTAGAGGGTAAAGCCGCTGTTGGCCTTGATGCCCTCCTCAGTGGTAAGCGGGGTGAGCAGGGCGTCGGTGGAGGCCAGCACCGTGTTGCCGGGGGCGGTGCTGTTCAGCGCACTGGCTGTGGCAAAGCGGGTCTGGGCAGTTTCGCCGTCAGCGTTTTCGGCAGTGGCAGTATCAGCCGCGTAGACAAAGCGGCCCTCCATGCCGGGGAAGCCCAGGTAGCCTACCACGCCGGGCAGCTTCTCGGTGCCCTTGGTCAGATAGCTCTCGACAGTATTGTCGTATAGGGCTGTGCCGTAGCTCTTGGCAGCGGGGCGTGCACCCAGGTCATTGCTAAAGAACCACCACAGCGCCACTGCGCCGCCCACGATGACCAGCGTCAGCACCACCAGCACGGTGATGACCATACGGCGGCAGCGCTTCTCGCTCTTTTCGATCATGGCAAGGCTGTGGCTGCGGATGCTGTTTTCCGCGCCGGGCTTGTCCCCATGGCGGCGGCGCGGCGGCGGGGCCGTATCTGTGTCGTCGCTGTCGTTGTCATCAAACAGGCGGCTGGCGGCTTTGGTAAAGTCCTCGGCGCTGGTGGCGCGGCCTGCGGCGGCATCGGCTTCGTCCGCCGCCTGGGCAGCAGCCAGGGCCTCGGGGTCAAGCTCTGCCGAGAAATCCGGCACATCATCGTCCAGAATGGACGGTGCCGGGCTGCGGCGGATAGTATGGCCGCTGGTGCTGGGCAACTCGGCTTCGGGGGCGGCAAACGGTTCACCGTCCACTTCGGGGGCCGGGGCACGGCGGTTCACCCGCAGACTGCGGGCGGTACGGGCGGCTTCTGGGCCGGCGGTACGGATGTCCAGCGGGTCGGTAGTGTTTGCAGCCGCGGCGGGGGCTGCCGCGTTTTCCTCGTCCAGCTCCGATTCAAACCGGATGGTACCGGTGGGTTCGGACACTGCCGGGGGTGCGGTGTGGGTGCGGCCCACATTCAGGTGGCGGGTCGCGCCGGGGTCAGCGGATTCCGCCGGGGCAGGTTCAGGCGTCGGCGGGGCCACCGGCTCGGCGGTGTCAAAGTCCAGCATCGGCTCAAAGTCTGCGGTGCGGTCCGGCTCGGTGGTAGGCGGTGTGCGGCGGCGCAGCGAGAACCGCACCGTGTTGCCCCGCTCACGCCCGGCCTCGGACACGATCAGCAGCGGCCGCTCCCGCCCAGGGCGGAAGATGATGCAGGAATCGGTCAACCGCAGGCCCAGCACGCGGCGGCGCAGCAGGTCCAAGATTTGGTTGCCGATGGTGGCATCGTTCAGATCCGGCGGCAGCGCGCAGGCGGCAGCACCGTGGTTATCGCAGATCAGCACAAAGGGGCACTGGCCCACAGTGGCGGGCATGTATACAGCGGCAAAGTCCGCCCCTGCGGCCTGCATGGCGGCCAGGGCGCGGCCTGCGGCGGCCTGCACCACATCGCCAGGGAATTTTTTCAACAGCTGGGGCGGCACCGTGAGCTGCTTTTGCTTTTCGGGGTCAGCGTAGCTCTCGGTGCCAAAGTCAAACACAGCTTCGCTGTGGGGCAGCGGCTGCAGCAGCGCACCAACCAAACGGCCCGTAGTTTCATCCGCCGCCACCAGCAGCTTGCGCTTTTCCAGCAGGGTGTCCAGCGTAGCCTGGGCCAGGCTGGTCTCGCCAGTGGCAAACACATCATCGCCAAATTTGGCGCGCAGGCGCTGCACCCATTTTTCGCAGTACTGCTCGGCCATGGCGCGGTTGGGCGCACTGACCTGCACGCAGACGGCAAACTCGCCGTCCCGTTCCAGCAGGCGCAGGCCGGGGCAGCCATCGGCCCGTGCCTGACGCAGCACCGCCGAAACTTCCGCCGCCGTGGGGCCGAAGACGCGCAAAATTCTCAGTTCTGTGTTTACCATGTTGAACCTCTAGTCAAATATCCATTGTTGTGGCCGGGGTATCCGGGGTGATGGCCAGGCTGTCCGGCACAGGCAGACCCAGCGCCATGCGGCGCAGCATATCCAACGCGTACATGGCGGCGCGGGCGCGGATGACACTGCGCTCGCGATAGCCGCCCAGGGTCAGCCGCATGAGGCAGCCCGTGTTGGTGCGGGCGTCGGCGCCAGCCAGGTAGACCGTGCCCACCGGCTTGCCGGGCAGTTCTCCGCCGGGGCCGGCCAGGCCGGTGATACCCACGGCCAGCTCCGCGCCGGATTCTTTCGCCGCACCAAAGGCCATGGCAGCAGCCACGGGGCCGGAAACCACGTTGTACTGTGCAATCGTCTCTGCCGGGACGTCCAACAGCTTTTGCTTGGCGGCCTCGGCATAGGTGACAAAGCCGTAGCCAAACACCTCGCTGGAGCCGGGCACATTGGTCAGCCGCTCGGCAATCATGCCGCCGGTGCAGCTTTCAGCCGTGGCGGCATGCAGGCCTTTTTCCCGCAACACGCGCACGACGGTGTATTCCAGCGCAGGCACGTCCACATCATAGGCGGCAGCGCCCAAAATCCGGCGGAATTCCTCCAGCCGTTCGCGGCAGGCGGCCTCGGCGGCTTCGGGGGATGTTTCCCGCGCAGTTACGCGAATTTCACACTCGCCGGTCTTGCAGTAGATGGCGGCGGTGGGGTTGGTGCTTTCAAACAGCGGGGCCACCTTGCTGGCGATGGCGCTCTCGCCGCCCAGCACCCGCAGCGTGTGGCTGTGGATAGTGCAGTTCTGGCGGGCCAGCAGCAGCGGGCGCACCTGCTCCAGCCACATGGCCTTCATCTCCCGGGGCACGCCGGGCATCAGGGCGGCGCAGTGGCCCTGGGCATCCTCAAACCAGGCGCCGGGGGCGGTGCCGTGGTCGTTGATGATCTTGCGGCCGTTTGTCGGCACCATGGCCTGCTTGCGGTTATTCTCGGTGGGGCGGCGATTTGTCCGGGCAAAGAAAGCCAGAATTTTGTCCCACTCGGTCTCGTCAAAATGCAGCGTATCGCCAAAGACCTCGGCCACTGTCTCCTTGGTCAGGTCGTCCTCGGTAGGGCCTAAGCCGCCGGAGAAGATGAGCAGGTCGCTGCGGTTTTTGGCCTGAGTCACCAGCTCCCGCAGGCGGGCGGGGTTATCGCCGATGACATGCTGGTGCAGCACACTGATGCCCAGCTCGGCCAGTTCGCGGCTCAAAAACTGCGCATTGGTGTTTAAAATGTCGCCCAGCAGCAGCTCGGTGCCAACGCAGATGATTTCAGCGGTCACAGAAGCTCATCTTCTTCCCCACCCATACGGATGTAAATTTTCTCGACATTTTCGGCAGCTTCTGCTTCCAGCGCCAGCAGATCCGGCATGCCCGCCTCGGCCGCCAGAATTTCCTCCATGGTGGGGTTGGTCTTGGGGTGCGGCGGGGTGAAGATGGTGCAGCAGTCCTCGTAGGGCTCGATGGAGGTCTCGAAGGTGCCGATCTTGCGGGAGATCGCGATGATCTCGGTCTTGTCCATGCCAATGCAGGGGCGCAGCACGGGCAGGTCCTGGGCAGCGTCGGTGCAGGCCAGGGCCGCCATCGTCTGGCTGGCCACCTGGGCCAGGCTTTCGCCGGTGATAAGGGCCTGCAGCTCCAGCTTGGTGGCCACGCGGTTGGCAATGCGCAGCATGCTGCGGCGCATCAGCACGGTGAACAGCACGTCGGGGGCATTATCTCGGATATACTCCTGCGGCTTGGTGTAGGGCACGACGAAGAGCGTGCAGTTGCCGGTGTACTCCACCAGTTCCCGGGCCAGGTCGCGCACCTTCATCTTGGCACGCAGGCTGGTGTAGGGCGGGCTGGCAAAGTGGATGTGATGCAGCGCCAAGCCGCGGCGGGCCATACACCAGGCGGCGACAGGGCTGTCGATACCGCCGGAAAGCAGGTTGAGGGCACGGCCGCTGGTGCCCACCGGCAGGCCGCCGGCGGCTTCCACTTTGGGGCCGTGGACGTAGGCGGAGTGGTCGCGGATCTCGACCATAACTTCCAACTGGGGGTTGTGCACGTCCACCCGCAGGTGATGGTGCTTGTCCAGCAGGTAGGCGCCCAGCTCCCGGCAGATTTCGGGGCTCTTCATCGGGTAGGTCTTGTCGGCGCGCTTGGCTTCCACCTTAAAGGTGCGGATGCCCCGCAGCGTCTCGCCCAGGTAGGCTTCGGCGGTCTCGCAGATGGCGTCGAAGTCCTTGGGGCACTCCACCGCGCGGCTCATCTTGACGATGCCGAACACGTGGGAGACGCGGCGGAAGGCCTCGTCCATGTCCAGGCCCTCTTCCTTCGGCTCGATAAAGACGGTGCTCTGGGCCTGGTATACTTTAAACTTGCCCAGCGGCTCCAGCCGCCAGCGGATGATCTTGGACAGGCGTGCTTCAAACTTGCCGCGGTTCAGACCTTTCAGGGTCATTTCGCCCTGGTATGCTAGGATGATCTCTTTCATTATACAAAAACGCCTTTCGTTGGTGGGTGTTACGCTTTTACATTTAAATGTGCTGCAGTTCGCGCAGGCCGGCGCGCAGGCCGTCCAGCAGGGCGTCCACGTCCTCGGGGGTGTTGTCGGCGCAGAAGCTGACGCGCAGCGCGGTGCGGATGGTCAGGTCATCGCAGCCCATGGCCTGCAGGGTGTGGCTGGGCTCGCCCTTATCGCAGGCGCTGCCGCCGGAGACGAACACCAGCCGCCCGTTGAGGTAGTTGATGAAGGTCTGGCTGTTGATGCAGCCTGTGGAGAAGTTGACCACTTCATCCACGGCGTCATCGGGGGAATTCAGTGTGATGCCGGGCAGCTCGGCCAGGCCGGTGCGCAGCTGCCGATTCAGGGCATGCAGGTGGTCGCCCTTGGTGCGCAGGCGCTGGGCGCCTTTGGCGGCCGCCAGGCCCAGGCCCACGATATAGGGCGTGTTCTCGGTGCCGGGGCGCATGCCGCGCTCCTGATGGCCGCCGACGTAGGGTGGGTGCAGCGTCTGGCGCTGGCTGTCCCGCACGAAGAGTGCGCCGATGCCCTTGGGGGCGTGGATCTTGTGGCCGGAAACGGACAGCGTGTCCACGCCGGGCCACTTTTGCAGGTCGATGGGGATGCGCAGCCAGGCCTGCACCGCGTCTACATGGAAGTGGGTGCGGCTGTTTTTAGCTTTGATGCCCTTGGCCAGGGCAGCAATGTCCTGACGTGCGCCGGTCTCGTTGTTGACAGCCATGCAGGTGGCCAGGACGGTGTTTTTATCCACAGCAGCAAGGAATTTCTCAGTGTCGATATGGCCGTCCCGCTCCGGGGCGATCTCGACGACGGTGAAGCCTTCCTCTTTTAAAGCGCGGATCGGCAACTGCACGCTGGGATGCTCGAAGCCGGTGACGACGATCTTATTGCCCCAGTGGCGGCGGGGCATCGCGGCACCGTAGATGGCCATATTGTTGCTCTCCGACCCGCAGGCCGTGAAGTAAATTTCATCGCTGCGGCAGTGCAGCGTTTTGGCAATGCGGGCGCGGGCCGTTTCGATACCGTCCTGCGCGGCCACGGCGGGGTCGTACAGGCTGCTGGGGTTGGCCCAGAGTTCCACCAAAGCATCGTGGATGACCTCGGTCACGGCGGGGTCCACGCGGGTGGTGGCGGCGTTATCCAGATAATGGATCTGCGGGTCGGAAAGCATAGACATTCCTCACATTTTGAACAAAATTATACAGGATAAATTATACACGCCCGGGGCCTAAAAAACAACTGGTCCTGCAAAAAAATACGCTAACTCCCGCCTGCCCGCTTGACTTTTTTGCAGGGAGCAGGTATAATGATATAGTTTCCTGTGCCGGTGTGTTGGAATTGGCAGACGAGACGGACTCAAAATCCGTTGGTGGTGACACCGTATGGGTTCGACCCCCATCACCGGCATTCCTTATACCTAAGCCTTTTAGCGGCTTAGGTATTTTTTTGTGTGGCAGACAAGATTCAGGCTTGTCTGCCATTTTGTCTGCCACTTTTACCCCAAATGGCAGACAAAACGGATTCAATCTCCGCTGGGCTTGTCGGTTCTCTCAAGCAATTTTTTGCTTGGGAGATTTCTTTTTTTCGGGAAGTTCGCCAAGGTTGATTTTGCTGGCAATCATGTTCGCGGCTTCCATCTTGCTGTCCACGTCGATGTGGGCGTAAATATTGGCCGTAGTGGAAAAACTGGAATGCCCCAGCCACATCTGTACCTCTTTCATTGTGACTTTGTTCTTGATTAGCAAGCTGGCGCAGGAGTGGCGGAGGTCGTGATAGCGAATCGGGCGGAAACCGTTCTTCAAGAGCATTTCGCGGAAAACCCGTGTCACATAGTCCGGGGCCACAAGATACCGGCACCGTAATCTTTACCGTCAGCGTTGATGAAACACTGCCCCCCTAAAATAAAACAGCACCAGCCGTCACGTCTCCGTGACAGCTGGTGCTGTTTTATAGGCACAACGACAGCAGCGCCCGGGCGGCACAGGAAGAAAAGCCCCTGCTGCAGCTTTCAATGGCGCTGACAAATGAATGGCAAACGGGCTTTTTGCGCTCAAACCAGCAGAATATGCGCCTTTGCCAATTCCTGATTCTGAAAAAATAGCGCATTACAGTATTTTGCGCATCTCCTGCACAAGATCGGCAATCACGATGGGCTTGGACAAGAAACCGTTCATACCGCTTTCCAGGGCGTTGCGGCGGTCCTCATCAAAGGCGTTCGCCGTCATGGCAAGAATGGGGATGCACGCCAAGGCAGGGTTTTCCAATTCGCGGATGCGGTGGGTGGCGGTGTAGCCGTCCATGATCGGCATCTGCACGTCCATCAGCACCAAATCGTACTGCCCCGGCGCTGCGGTGCTGACCTTTTCCACGGCGACCGCGCCGTTTTCGGCGGTATCGACCTCAAAGCCATAGGCGTTCAGAATCTCTACGGCAATCTCGCGGTTCAGCTCGTTATCCTCGGCAAGCAGGATGTGCTTACCCTTAAAGTCGGTAGTCTTTTGGGGCAACACGCCCTGCTCCTCCTGCGCCTGTTTCTGCCCGATGGCGGTCATCAGCGTGTCGCGCAAGTCAGACAGGAACATCGGCTTGGAGCAGAACGCCGTGACACCGGCTGCCTTTGCCTCCACCTCAATGTCGGACCAGTCATAGGCGGTAAGGATAATAATGGGCGTATCATCGTGCAGGCTGCGGATCTGGCGGGTGACCTCAATGCCGTTCATATCCGGCAGACGCCAGTCGATAATATAGGCCTTATAGGTATCGCCCATCTCGATGGACTGCCGTGCGCGCAGCACTGCCTCCTTGCCGGAAAGCGTCCACTCGGCACGCATACCCACCTTGACCAGCATCTTGGTCACGCTGTCGCAGGTGTTGAAATCATCATCCACCACCAGCGCCTTCAGACCCTCCAGCTCGGTGATTTTTACCGTCTTGCGGTGTTCTTCCTGCACGCGCAACGGCACACGAACGATAAATTCAGAGCCTTTTTCCGGCGCGGTCTGCACCTCAATGGTGCCGCCCATCATATCCACAATGTTTTTGGTAATGGCCATACCCAGCCCGGTGCCCTGTATTTTGCTTACCGTGGAGGTTCGCTCGCGCTCAAAGGGTTCAAAGATCTTTTTGGCAAACTCCGGGCTCATACCGATGCCGCTGTCTTTGACGCGGAACTCATACTGCCCGCAGCCGCCGACCTTGCCGGCGAGCTGGCGCACCCGCACCGACACGGTGCCGCCTGCGGGGGTGAACTTAATAGCGTTGGACAAAAGGTTCATCAGAACCTGATTCAGCCGGGTCTTATCGCAATAGACGTCCTCATCGGTAATATCCATTGCGTCCATATACAATTCCAACTGCTTTGCGTAAATCTGCCCGCTGACGATGGTTTTTATATCGTGCAGTACTTCGGACAGATTGACCTCGGTTTCGTCCAGCTGGATTTTCCCGCTTTCGATGCGGCTCATATCCAAGATGTCATTGATGAGTGAAAGCAGGTGGTTGCCGGAGGCAAGTATCTTGGTAAGGTATTCCTTCATGCGGTCCTTGTCATCCAGATGGCTGACTGCCAGCGTGGTAAATCCGATGATGGCGTTCATGGGGGTGCGGATATCGTGGGACATATTGGAAAGGAAGGTGCTCTTGGCGCGGTTGGCGTTTTCGGCGGCGGCAACGGCATCCGAAAGTGCTTGGTTCACCTGCCTGTCGGCGGTGCGGTCAGACAAAACCAAAATATACTTGGTTTGTTCCTCGACCTCGCTGCCCATGGCAACCACATGGAACCAGCGCCGTTCTCCTGTTTTCTGATGTACATACTCCATGTCCCATTCGCGCTGTTCGCCGCCCGCAAGCCCTTCCAGATAATTTTTGGTGCGGTCGGGGAAATCCTTCGGGTGCAGCAGCGCCAAGGTATTGATATTTTCGCGCACACTCTCCCGCGTCAAACCCAGCAGCCGTTCCATGTTCGGGCTGATATAATCTGCCTTGTAGGTTTTTGCATCCAGCATCAGGAAAACGTCGTCCACGTTTTGGGACAGCTTTTGGAACAGCTCGTCCCGGCACAGAATCTCGTAATCCTTGCGGCGCAGCTTGACGTGACCCCAGCGCGTAACCAGCAGAATGATCAGCACGGCAATCGTCAAAACAATGCCAGTTACAATCTGCACCGTGCGCAGCCAAAGCTGATTCATACCGGCATTGACGACATCCACGGGGACAAGCCCTACCAAGATCCAGTTCTGGATGCCGGTGCTTTCGTACACCAGATAGTATCTTGTGCCGCCCAGCGTTACCTCACGGTTTCCGCTGGCACCTTTTGCAAAGTCATTGGCAAGGTCTTGCATCTGCGCCTCGGTAAGGTCGGAATAATCGCGCAGTACCGCAACAAGGTTATAGATGGATTCCTCGCCCTCTGCAATATCTTCAATCACGACCTGTCCATCCGGGTAGATGACATAGCTGCTGGCAGCACCGCCGAAAGCCGATTCGTCCACAGTTTTCATTACGTCGGCATTGTAGCGGCTGATGGCGATGGCATCGTAGGCAAAGCCGCGGTAGACGCCCTTGGTTTCGGGGCAGATAAACACCAGCATCGGGTCCTGCCCCGGCAAAGCCGTATTCATCACAACGTCATCCTGATCGGCAAGCAGCTCGTCCAGATTGCTTTGCAAGCCAAGATAGCCCGTTTCACCGCCGGGTGTCATGTAGTTGCCGTCGTAAGAAAGAAAGTAGAATCCGGCAAAGCCAAGCTCCTTCTGCGCAGACTCCAGATACGCCTGCGTTCCGTCATCGTCGGGGTTGCTGTCCAGAAAGCCGTTCCACAAATGCAGATAGGAGATGTTTTTGTTGGCGATCATGCTCAGCATACTGTTGGATTTATGCAGAATTTCATCCAGATGCGCGGTGCTTTCTTCGTAGACGGTTTTGGATACAAACGAAAGGTACTGCACGCTAAGGCAGACAAAAAACGCGATTACCAGCAGAACAGCAGCGGCGGTCAGCCCTTTGCGCGGAAAACGGCGCTTTGTTTTCAGTTTCCGCTTATCATCTTCCATAGCGTTTTACCCCCCCCTAACGTAATATAGCTTTCCGGCGCGGCAAGCATCACGCTGCCGCTGCAAACCGCATCGCTCCAAGTGTTTTTGACCGTGGCTTCCCCGCGCTCAAACGCGCCGGTTTCGTCCTGCAGCAGCGGTGCCATCTGCTTTTCTGTCGCCAGGCAGGTCACGGTAACGGTATCATCGTCCCGCAGGGGCTGCCCGCTGCGGGTAACGCCGGTCAGCGTATAGCTGCCGTCGTTCTCCTGTACCTGCAGGGCGATGCCGCTGACCACCGGCAGGGAACCGCGGTTGAACGGGGTAAAGCCGCCCTCACACCCTTCCACAAAGGCGCGCAGGGTGTCCTTCAGCTCGGCGCCCGTCATGGTGCGTTGGTACGACAAAAGCCCGTTGGGCATGATCATAGCGCGCGCCGCTGTTTGGGTATAGTCAGCCTGCAGCACACTGCCGGTAAAGCTGCTGGCGGGTGCCACCAACACATCCGTGCCGTACAGCCCGCGCAGCGTGTTTGCCATAACCGAGAAGGACGCATTGCCGCCGTTTTTGTGGAACACATTGGAATAAGCGGTTTCGCTGGTCAGCACAATGTCGCTGGTGTCGGGCTTATCCCCCGCCAGAAGCTGGGCATTAAACATTCGATAGGCTTGCTCGGCGTCATATTCGCCCGCGATCATCTTGGAAACCACATCCTGCGAGATGGCAAAGAAATCGTTGGAGGCGATGCGGATATACATATGGTTTTCTTCCACCACCGAGCGCACATCCTTCATGGTGTCGGTCAGGTGGTAGCTTACGCTCTGGCTGTAGCTGAGCAGGTCCTGCCCTTCCGCAAGGATCTGTTCCTGCGCATCCTCCGACAGCATGACGTGCAGAACCTGCATCGCCTTTTCGCGCCGCGCGGCGTCCTGCTCCAAATCGCGGTTCAATGCCACTTGGAAGTAGGGCGTGGTCATCAGCCACTTTTCCCCGTTCTGGCTGAAGATCGGCAAAAAGGTTGCGTCAATACCCTGCTCTTGGAACATCCCTACACCGGCGGAGGAGCCGAAGTACATGGCAAGCTGCCCGTTGCCGAACATCCCGGTCACGTCATCGTAATTCAGCTCCAAGTCCGCCGCCGTAAGACCTGTGTCCTGAATGAACTGCTCCATACGCTCGAAGCCGTCCGGCCACACGGTGCTGTCCAGCCCGACACGGGTGTTGCTGGCGGGGTCGCTGTAGGCGGTGCGCCATTTGCGCCCTGCTATGGTCGTAAGCTCGCCAGCAGAAAGCCCCTGCAGCGTTTCCATGCAGGTGTAGTCGTACAGATAATCGGCGGTATAGCCGCGGATGCCCACTTCCTCAAAGGCCTTACAGGCAGCGACAAAGCCGGCGTAATCGGTGGGCAGCGGGATGCCGTACTGCACAAAAAGGTCGCGGTTGACCACAAGACCGTGGGCATCGGCGCATACGGGCAGCCAGTTTACGCTGCCGTCCTCATTTTTGAAGCTGTTGAGGTAGGTATTGTAGATGGCACCTGCCTCGTTGGTGGTAGCAAGGTTCATCAGGCTGTCCTTTAAGGGGGCAGCATCGTGCAGGGAGAAACGGCAGCAGGTGATAATGTCCGGCAAACCGCCGTTTTCCTGCAAAAATTTGTAGAAGTCCAGATCGTTGTTGCCTACGATAAACTCAATGTTTACATCCGGCAGCTGCGACTGCACGTAGGGAGCGTACTTTTCGTACAGGTTGTTGGTCCACAGATATACCTGAATGGTTTCGGCGTCCTCCTGCGCCTGCACTGCCTCGGTGCTTTTTCCGGCGCATCCGGTCAGCAGGGACAAGCTCAGCACCATGGCTGCAAGCAGGGCAAAAACTTTGTACAGTCGTTTCTTTTTCATCCAATCGTTCTCCTCACGGCCTGAAGACAGCCTGCCCTTATCCGGCAGGCTGCCCGGGCTTTTTAACAATACCATCACGACCTATAAAAATACTGCTGTTATTTCTTTGCGGGGTTCCTGTTTGGTGCGCCGCGTTCTGTAAAGTGCGCGGGCAATGTCAGACAGGATAATTTGAATATTTTATCATGATAACGACAAGATTCTAACATCCACTCCATGTTTTATAAACATATTCAAAAACTATACAGTTATCAAAATGTTGACAGCCGTGCCTTTGCTTCGCCGGTTATTGAATTTTTATCTTTACCAGAAACCACCTGTCTTGATTTGCAAAAAGCTGTCATGACTTATTCAGATTTCTCGCAATGACTTTGGCTACCTCTGCCACATTAAGAGGCTTGGAAACATGACCGTTCATGCCCGCATCCAGAGAGGTCTGCACATCCTCCGCAAAAGCGTTGGCCGACAGTGCAATGATGGGGATTTCTTCTGCATCCGGGCGTTCCGCCTGCATGGCGCGGATGGCTTTTGCTGCCTGCAGTCCGTCCATTTTCGGCATCATAATGTCCATCAGGATAATATCATAGGTACCCGCCGGGTGATTTGCAAACAGGTCGACAACCTCCTGCCCGTCCGCCGCACGGGTTACGATCATCTCCGAATCCTCTAACAGTATCGCGGCAAGCTCGGCGTTCAAATCGTTATCCTCTGCCAGAAGCACCTTGATCCCTTTCAGGCTTTTGCGCTTTGCCGGCTTCTTTGTTTTTTCGACCTTTTCAGAGTTTGTCAGCTCCATGGGGATTTCCACGGTAAAGGTCGTGCCGACTCCCTTTTTGCTTTCCACCGCAATGGTTCCGCCCATCAATTCTACATATCTCTTTGCGATGGGCATACCCAGACCTGTGCCTTTATACTGCGTTCTTGCGTCGTTTTTCTCCTGTTCGAATTCGTCAAAGAGCTTTGTCTGGAATTCCTCGCTCATACCGACACCGGTATCCTGAACTCGATAGCAAACCACCCTGTGCTGTGCATCGGCTCCCGGACGGTTGCTCACATCCAGACGGATCGTACCGCCGTCATTGGTGAATTTTACGGCGTTGTTCAGGATGTTGACCAGAATCTCCCGGATGCGGACAGGCTCCGTCATGACATAGGGATTTTCCATCGGTTCACGGTGTACCTCAAAGTTCAGGCTCCGGTTCAGAAGGGTACCGTTTATGATCTCAATTGCACTATCCGTAACGGCGGTGATATCTGCCGGAACCGGGGAGAATACCACCTTTCCGCTTTCGATGCGGCTCAGATCCAGTATATCATTCAACAGGGACAGCAGATGATCCGAGCTGTCCTCAATTTTTTTCAGGCAGTTGTGGATTTCGGGTACAGAATCCTGATGCAACGCGATATTCGTAAAGCCGATGATGGCATTCATCGGGGTACGGATATCGTGGGACATATTGGAAAGGAATACACTTTTTGCTTTGCTGGCGGCCTGCGCCTGCTCTGCAAGGGTGGTCATTTCTTCTGCTTTCTGCTGGGCGGCAAGCTGTAATTCTCTGCGCGTCTGCAAACGGCTCATAATAATGATCAGCGTGACTGCCATACACGAGATAAATACGATGATAAGGACAGCCGCAACCGGATGCAGGCGGATCATGTCTGCAAAGGTCAGATTGGTCGCTTTATATGCGGTGTACTGCGCCGCAAGATCCTCGACAAGATTCTCCGGCATCGCGTACATTGCCTTTGTCAGGATACCTGCCAGCGCGTGATTTTCCAGGGAGGAAACCACCATGCGGTAGCTGAAGGTGGGCTGTTCCAGCGGCGTGTAGGTCATGGTGCCTGTCGTGTCGCCGTTGATAAACGCCTGCGCCATATAATAGTAGACAAACGCTGCATCCGCCTTGCCGTCACGGACAGCCTCCATCATCTCCTGACGGGTACTGCACATCAGTTTTTCCGCACCGGGTGCCAATACATCTTCGATCGACTTGGCCACGGTCTGATTGACCGTAGTGACGACATGGATGTTCCCGTCAAAATCTCTCCGCGTCACCCTTGCCATGCGCATCGTGATATAGGGTGCGGTCAATCCCCATCCTTTGGTTTCTGCGTAATTGTCCGTATCCAATCGCGCATCAATGCTGATGTCTACCGCGGTCTTATCGCTTTGATACGCGATATATTCATCTCTGGTTGCGGGGACAAGAAATTCATAGGAAAGCCCGGCATAGTCCGCTATCTTCCGGAAATAGTCCGGGAGAATGCCCTTTACCTCGCCATCTTCTGTATAAGAATAGGGATACCGGGTCGGGTCGCACAGGATGTGAAGGGGATTGTCCTTGGAATATTGGGCGATGATGCGCTTTTCTTCTTCCGTATACTCCAGATTTTTGGCATCAGCGCTTTCGTAATTTTTGCTATAGAGGGTCGTTTTCCAGTTGCCCTCGGCGGCGTTCATCTGATCGATTGCATAATTTACCTGGTTCAGAAGCTCGGTATTTCCTTTTTTGACGATCACATAAAAATCACTGCTGCCGAATTTTTCAAGGATGCGCTCGTTGTTTGTCCTGTACAGGGAACTGGTGACCATGGCATCGACCGTTCCGTTCTGAAGGGCCTTTGCCATCTCCTCAGTCGAATCGAAATAAACCGATGTGTAGGTAAAGCCTTTGGCCTGTGCATACTCTGCAAATTCAACATTCCGGGAGTTTCCGTTCAGGAGTGCAACACGCATCCCATTGTAGGTACTGTATTGCCCCTCAACGATAGCAGTATTATCGCCGCGGATCGTCAGGATATCGTTGCTGGTTCCGATGGGACGGGAAAAATCAAACAATTCTTCGCGGTCAGGCGTTTTGCTGGCAGAAGTGACCATGTCGATCTCGCCGTCCAGCAGCATCTGCTGTATATCCTCCCAGCTTTTGTCATAGCCGATGTACTCATAGTCTGCATCCCAATAGCGCGCCATCAGGCGGAGGAAATCATAGCCGTAACCGCTGCGGTTTCCATCCTCATCCATCATGTGATAGCCGTCCATCGCAAAAAAGCCAACGCGCACGTGCTCATGCTGGCTTTCCGCCTCTTCCGCACGCGCCGGGAAAGACAGCAGCGCCGTTAGAATCAGCATCGCTGTCAGAATAGCCAGTTCCCTGTAAACACCGGCTCGCTTTATAAGATTCATAGTACAATCCCCTCTACCTTTATATGTATGGCGCCTAAAAAACAAACAACGCTTTCAAGGTATGGCGAACCCATACCTGAAAGCGTTATCTAACCTTATAAAACAATATTTGCGGGCAACCGAAAACGGCAGAGCATTATAGTTGCTCTGCTCCGCTCTGTTCTGTGGTCAGTATATCGCTGTGCATTCACCCTTGTCAACCCATGTTTTCAAAAAAGAACACAAAGCTACTGATGACAGAAAAAGCAACAATTTCTTGCTGGCAACTGGCTGACCCAATGGGTCCCTATAGCTTTGCGTCGCCGGCTTGCGCCGGGTTTGCTTATGAACTTGGATGCAGATATTATACCATATAAGTCGTCGATGGACAAGTCAAAAATCATAATAAATTCAAATAAATTCATTTTTTGCTGCTTACAGAAAAGTTGTACCGGAACACATTGCTGTTTGAAAAATGGGCGGCGTTGGTGATTCTATCATCTCTCTGATTTCGCCTCGCCCGGCTTGGTCGTGATGAGCTTATATACCGCCGTGTCCTTGGGTTCCAGATGGGAAGATTGGCTTGTAAGTCAGAATCACTTCTATATAAACCAAAAAGCCGCCGGGGATGCTTTCCAAAAACGGGAAGGCTCCCCGGCGGTATTCGTTTACAGGTTGTATTGCGGTCTATGGGTCGTTCTTATATACGACGACTTTCTGTCCGCATCAAAGGTATTTCCGCAGGGTCGACACAAGAATGTTCATATCGATCGGCTTTGCGATATGGTCGTTCATCCCGGCATCCAGTGCCGCTTGTCTGTCCTCGGAAAAAGCGTTTGCCGTCATCGCGACAATGGGGATATTCGCCTTGTGGGGGTCGCCCATCCTTCGTATCACTCTTGCCGCATCGTAGCCGTTCATCACGGGCATTTGGACATCCATAAGGATAATCTGATACGTTCCGTTTGCCGCCTTTTCCAGCATATCCACACATTCCACGCCGTCTTTTGCGCGGTCTACCGCGCAGCCTTCCTCCTGCAATAGCTCGGCGGCAATCTCCGCATTGAGGTCGTTATCCTCGGTCAGCAGAATTCTTGTACCGCACAGGCACTTTTTGTCCGAGGGGTTGATTTCTCGTTTTGCCTGTGCTTCCTCCTCGGACGCAATGCGGCTGGGAATGGTCACGGTAAACGTGGAGCCGACACCGATTTTGCTCTCCACCTCCACGGTGCCGCCCATCAGCCCGACCAGCTTTTTCACGATGCCCATCCCGATGCCGCTGCCTTCCACCTTGCTGACGGTGGACGTGCGTTCCCGTTCAAACGGCTCAAAGATACGCTGCTGGAACTCCTGCGACATGCCGATGCCGTTATCGGCAACCGTAATCACCGTATCGCACCAGCCCGCTTTTTCGCAGGGCTTCTGCGTAACATCGCAGCGGATCGTGCCGCCGGTTCCTGTGTATTTGACAGCATTGCTGACAAGGTTTGTGCAGACCTCGGTCAGGTGCGGGATATCCGCATAGATATACGGGTGCAGCAAGTGCGTTGTCACCGTAAGCGTCTGATTCTTGCTGTCTGCCTGATTTCGGAACATGGCAATGCAATTCCGGAAATCCTTCTCGACATCCGAAACCGAATACTCCATCTCCGTCTTATCGTTCTCGATGCGGGCAAGGTCCAGCACATTGTTCAGCAGCATCAGCAGGTTCTGCCCGCACACCTGAATGTTCTTCATGTATTTTTTCAGCTTGGCAGGGTCGTCCGAATGTCGGGCGGCCAGGTCTGCGTAGCCGATAATGGCGTTCATGGGTGTGCGGATGTCATGCGACATATTGAACAGGAAGGTGGATTTGGCGCGGTTCGCGCTCTCGGCGTTTTCCGCGGCGATCTGCAATTTTGCATTCAGCTCCTGCGTGTCGTTGGCGGCTTTTCTTGCGGCAGCTTCGGCTTTGCGCGCCTTTTGAAGCAGCTTCAGGATCGCGAGCAGAATAACTGCCACAAAAATGCTGCCGCCCAGCAGAACCATAACGAAGTTGTCCCTTATAAACTCGCCAAGGGTAACCTTCCGCGCGGCGCTTTTATACATCGCCAGAGCGCCGGTAAGCATATTGGCCGGCATGGCCTTGATCGTTTTGTTCAGGATGGATAGAAGGATGCCGTTTCCGCTATTGACCGCAAAGCAGGATTTGGCGGGGTTTGGCAGCGGAACGCTGTAAAAGTCGTATTTCTTGCTGTAATTTTCCTGGCTGCTGACCCCTGTGACAAAGCAGTCCGCCTGTCCGTCCTTGACCAGCTTTGCCGCATCCTCCGGTGTGGCGCAGTCCACGATTTCCCACTGCGGATAATAAACCGCAAGGTACCTTGTCAGCGAGAGCCTGTTTTGGGGAACGGCAACGCGGTTCGTTTGGTTTTCGTTAAAGTGCTGTTTGTTCGTGACCGCCATCATGTTGGAGGTCCACGTTGTGTTGGTGCAGGCAACGCGGTACTCTTCCGCCAGATTGGGGCTCTGGTCGAAATGGAAAACCATGTCGATTTTGCCAGATTTCAGCGCATCGAGTTCCGCTTCTTTGCTGTCATAACCGACCATCTGGAATTCCAGTTCCTGATTGCCCAGACAATCTTTGGCAAACTGAATATAGTCGGTGATTGTCCCGGTAATCTCCCCTGTGGCAGGGTCATAGGTGCTGACGCCGCTGTCGCTTGTCAGAAAGCCCATCTTGATGGCACCGTGTTCTTTGACCCACGCCTTTTCCTCGCCCGTAAGGATGGGGGTATAATCCAGCGCGAAATACCGTTTATACAGATCCGCTATATAAAAAGGCTCCGATTCGTCCAGCGCGCGCATTGCACTGTCCAGTTCTTCCTTGATGTCGGGGCGGTCTTTGTTGATTGCATAGTAGATGCCGGAGCTTCCCACGCGGGTTATGGTCGAGATGCCAAGCTCTGCCCAGAAGGCTTCTTCCAGCGAAACAAAGCAGTCGATTTCGCGGTTTGCCAGCTTTTGCTTTACATCCTCATTGTTGGCGATGTTGACGTGCTGCGTTTTCAGGTCGTATTTTTCTTCCCATTCGGTCAGCATCACCTCCGGCTCGGTTCCCATCAGAACGCCGATTGTTTTGCCGTTCAGCGTTTTGAAATCGGAAGCGGTGATGTCCTCGCGCGAAAGATCGGCGTAGAGGTAGTATTTTTCTTCGCCCATCGGCTCGTCCGAAAACAGCATTTCCTCGGCGCGATCCGGCGTATAGGAAATATCGCCCATAATGTCGATTTCGCCGTTTTTGAGTTTTTCAAAGCAGTCGGACCAGTCGCAACTCACATACTCGAACTGCCAGCCTGTATAGCCGGATAAGGTCTGCAGCAATTCGTAGCCGTAGCCCTTTCTTACGCCCTTCTCGTTGACATAGTTGAAGGTGTCCTCAAACGAGCCGACACGGACGACCTTGGCGGGGGCGGTTTCTGCGGCAGCCTTCACGGGGAGCAAGGCTGACAGCAACAGCAGCAGGCACAGCATTGCACAGATGCTTTTCCTTATCGGGGTCTGCATGGCTTTGCGCGTTCCGGAGTTTTTCATTCTTTCCCATCTTTCTCCGCTGATTTCAAAAATACCATGGAAACATCATCCCCGTCTGGTTGTCAGCAGCTTTTTTGAACAGTATATACCAACGAATACAATATGTATTATAGCATTGCCGCAGAATCGTTTCAAGATTTTTTTCGTTATTTCGTTATGTGGATATGAAATTATAACTAACGGTTGAGCCGGTAGCATGAGCAAGCCCTGACATGACACCTTACTAATTGGGTGACAGCATATCCAATGGATTCACCCTGACCCCGCCTTGCATAAGTCTACGAGCCGCCCGCAGATAGTCGTTATAATCCTTACCGAAAATGCGTTTGGAATTTGACATTTATATCGAAATGTGGTATCTTTTTGCTGAAGAATGGTGGAAAATAAATCCCCCAAAGCTCCTAAAAAGTCCGCGGGGTTCCGCTGGTTTGGGCCGACTCAAAATCCGTTGGTGGTGACACCGTATGGGTGCAGGAGCTGCCGGAAACCGTACACTTATAACCACAAACGAGGGACTATGGATACCAACACATTCAACACCACCGCCTTACAGGATGAGCTGACCGGGGCGCTGGTGGGGCTGGCGCGGGCGGTGGATACCGCCCCTGCGGTAAGCGATGCGACCTGGCAGGTGATGATCGAAGCCCTGGCGGCGAACAGCCCGGCTGCCGCCTGCAACGAGGCCGAAATCCTCTCGCTCATCGACCGGGTGCATGCGGAAAAGTTCAAGGTTGTGCCCGATTGCGCCATCTGCGCCTCTCCCTGCGGGCGGACGGCCGATTACAACATGGCCAACATCTGGAACGCACCGGAGGACATCCGCAGCTTAAAGGTGCTCATCCTCCTGGGCATCCACGGGCTGGCGGGCTATGCGCACCGCGCCCTGGCGCTGGGCGTACCGGACGACGAGGTGAACCGCTTTTTTGCCGAGGCACTGGCCACCATCGGTGAGGAACTTAGCCCGGAGTACCTGCAGCCCACCCTGCTGAAAACCGGCGAGATGGTCTGCAAGTGCAAGGTGCTGCTGGACAAGGCCCGCGCTGAAACCAGCAGCACCCCCTCCCCCTCCGCGCCAACACAACCTACGCAGTAACTGTCCACAGAATCAACAAGCTGCGCCCCGTCTATGCCGAGGTGCCGCCCCGGGTGGAGCATACCCTGCCCGACCTGGGCTACAGCTTAAAGCCCGTATTGGACACTATATGGGCCTGGGGCGAGGGGCACCAGGCGAAGATGCGGGGATAAATAGGGCAATACCGCATAATTCTAAGTGCCGATACGGCGAGCGAGGTGCGGCAGCTGCTAAGCCAAAAGCGCAGATAATACTTTGTGTATTATCGAGCATTTTGGCAACGCAGATGCCGTGCCGCACACCGAGCCGCAGCGAGGCGCTTCGGAGCGCAACCGCCGCTTGCGGCGGCTCTTGGCGCGGAGATCCGCCGGAGCGGTGCTTAAGCCGTCAGGCGGGAATTGTGCGGTGTTGCCTTAGTTATCTCGCGAGGAACCACCCCTCAGGCCGCTTTGCGTCCAGCTCCCCTCCAGGGGAGCCAATATCCTGCCTTAGGTCGTGCCTGGCTCCCCTTTGAGGGGAGCTGTCTGCAACGCAGACTGAGGGGTGGTTCCCCGCGCAGAGCCTGAAACTAGCAATAGATTCATGTTTCGGAACGGTCAAGACCGTTCCCTGCAAATCGGGCTTATGGTATGCAGATGCCCCCGTAGGGGGCGCACATCGTGCGCCCGCGGCCTTAACATGACAGTCACACCAAACAAGCACAGGGCGGCCATGCCCCGGAACATCCGGTTTCCCGGCTGCCAGAGGGCTGGCCGCCCCATGTTTATGCCCGCAGATGCAGGCTAAATATTACGTCAGATGTCCGGAATTCGATTACTTCTTCATCCAGCTCATCATGCCGCGCAGTTCCTTGCCGACCTTTTCGATCAGGTGCTCGGACTGCATACGGCGCTGTGCCAGGAAGTGGACCTTGCGGCCGCCCTTCGGGCTCATCTCGGTCAGGAACTCGGAAGCGAAGGTGCCATCCTGGATCTCGGTCAGCACTTTCTTCATTTCCTTGCGGGTCTCAGCGGTGATGAGGCGCTTGCCGGTGCGGTAATCGCCGTACTCAGCGGTGTTGGAGATGGAGTAGCGCATCTTGGAGAAGCCGCCCTCGTTGATCAGGTCAACGATCAGCTTCATCTCGTGGCAGGTCTCAAAGTAGGCCATCTCGGGCTCGTAGCCGGCCTCCACCAGCGTATCGAAGCCGGCGTGGATCAGCTCGGAAACACCGCCGCACAGCACGGCCTGCTCGCCGAACAGGTCGGTCTCGGTCTCCTCCTTGAAGGTGGTCTGCAGGATGCCTGCACGGCCGGCGCCGATGCCGGAAGCGTATGCCAGAGCGATGTCCTTGGCCTTACCGGTGTAGTCCTGCTCCACGCAGATCAGAGAGGGGCAGCCCTCGCCCTCGGTGTACAGGCGGCGGACGATGTGGCCGGGGCCCTTGGGGGCGATCATGATGACGTCGACGTTCTTCGGCGGGGTGATGGTCTTGAAGTGGATGTTGAAGCCGTGAGCGAAGGCCAGGGCCTTGCCCTCGGTCATGTAGGGGGCGACCTGGCTGTTGTAGATGTCAGCGCACAGCTCGTCGGGAACCAGCATCATAACAACGTCGCCGGCCTTGGCAGCCTCTTCGACTTCCATGACCTTGAAGTTCTCGTGGGTGGCGGCGAACTCAGAGGCTTTCTCCCAGTGGGCAGAGCCTTTGCGCAGACCGACGACGACGTTGACGCCGCTCTCGGCCAGGTTTTCGGAGTGGGCGTGGCCCTGGGAACCAAAACCGATGACAGCAACCGTCTTGCCGTCGAGAACGCCGAGGTTGCAGTCGGAATCATAATACTTGTTGATAGCCATGGTGGGTGTCTCCTTTTTAATGTTGAATTTTTTTATTTTTAATTTTTAACGAAAAACAAATTGTGTGGATACCGTTTTGCAGGGGCGGATACAAGCATCGACCCCTACGGATTGGTGGAAGATTTCAGGCAATACCGCATAATTCTAAGTGCCGATACGGCGAGCGAGGTGCGGCAGCTGCCGGAGCGGTGCTTAAGCCGCAAGGCGGGAATTGTGCGGTGTTGCCTTAGGAGTTGAAGAACGACTGCTGGTTTTATTGTCTTCCGCAAACGATAAAGAGTTTCGCAGGGAACGGCTTTGAATGTTCTGAGACATTTACCTTGCCCAGGTTTCAAAACTCCTAAGGCAATACCGCATAATTCTAAGTGCCGATACGGCGAGCGAGGTGCGGCAGATGCTAAGCCAAAAGCGCAGATAATACTTTGTGTATTATCGAGTATTTTGGCAACGCAGATGCCGTGCCGCAGCCGCCGGAGCGGTGCTTAAGCCGCAAGGCGGGAATTGTGCGGTGTTGCCTTAGGCAATACCGCATAATTCTAAGTGCCGATACGGCGAGCGAGGTGCGGCAGCTGCTAAGCCAAAAGCGCAGATAATACTTTGTGTATTATCGAGCATTTTGGCAACGCAGATGCCGTACCGCAGCCGCCGGAGCGGTGCTTAAGCCGTCAGGCGGGAATTGTGCGGTGTTGCCTTAAAAGCCTTGGAAGCCACAAAGGACTCCAGCGGCTCTTTGCCTTACATCCTGCTTGTGTTTGCGGAATATCCGTCATTTTCTTTGTTTTCAGATACCCCTTAAGGTGTATACCAGAAAACCGCTGAACACTGCTATGCCGCTGCTGCCGCCGATGTGTACCATTTTATCCTGGGGCAACACCGCACAATTCCCGCCTTGCGGCTTAAGCACCGCTCCGGCAGCTGCGGCACGGCATCTGCCGCACCTCGCTCGCCGTATCGGCACTTAGAATTATGCGGTATTGCCATAAAATTTTCTGAGCGGCGCTTCTGCGCCGCGGTTCACCACAATTATTCTTTATTATTTATTCTTTATTCATTAAGAATCCCTCCGCCCCATCTCCAATTCCTACTTCTCATTCCTAATTTCTAATTCAACAAAAGCGCCCGATACAGAAAATCTGCATCGGGCGCTTTTTCAATCGCTAATTAAGTTATTGCTGTTGACTCAGGCGTTTGCCTGGGAAGCTGCAACAGCGCAGGCAACGGTCATGCCAACCATCGGGTTGTTGCCGGCACCGATCAGGCCCATCATCTCAACGTGAGCGGGCACAGAGGAGGAACCAGCAAACTGGGCATCGCCATGCATACGGCCCATGGAGTCGGTCAGGCCGTAAGAAGCCGGGCCAGCTGCCACGTTATCCGGGTGCAGGGTACGGCCCGTGCCGCCGCCGGAAGCAACGGAGAAGTACTTCTTGCCATTCTCGATAGCCCACTTCTTGTAGGTACCGGCAACCAGGTGCTGGAAACGGGTGGGGTTGGTGGAGTTACCGGTGATGGAAACCTCAACACCCTCAGCCTTCATGATAGCAACGCCTTCCAGAACGTCGTTGGCGCCGTAGCACTTAACAGCAGCGCGCTCGCCGTCAGAGTAAGGGATAGTCTCGACGACCTTCAGCTCGCCGGTGGCGAAGTCGTAGTCGGTCTTGACATAGGTGAAGCCATTGATACGGCTGATGATCTGAGCAGCGTCCTTGCCCAGGCCGTTCAGGATAACACGCAGGGGCTCCTTACGGACCTTGTTGGCGGTACGGGCGATGCCGATAGCACCCTCAGCAGCAGCGAAGGACTCATGGCCAGCCAGGAAGGCGAAGCAATGGGTGTCCTCGTGCAGCAGCATGGCGCCCAGGTTACCATGGCCCAGGCCGACCTTACGCTGCTCTGCAACAGAGCCAGGGATGGTGAAAGCTTCCAGGCCTTCGCCGATGGCAGCAGCGCAGTCAGCAGCGCTCTTCAGGCCGCGCTTGACAGCGATGGCAGTGCCCAGGGTGTAAGCCCAGACGGCGTTATCGAAGCAGATGGGCTGGATGCCGCGGATGATCTTATCGCAGTCGATGCCCTTGGCCAGCAGCATCTCGTTGCAGGCGTCGAGGCTCTCCAGGCCGTTGGCCTTCAGGCAGGCCTCGATCTTGGGCATACGGCGATTCTGGGATTCAAAAGTTGCCATAATCTATGTTCCTCCCTCTCTTATTCTTCACGCGGGTCGATGTACTTGACAGCGCCCTGCTCGGCAGAGAAGCGGCCGTAGGTACCGATGTTCTTCTCGTAGGCTTCCTTCGGGTCCTTGCCGTGGCGGATGTCTTCCATCATCTTGCCCAGGCGGACGAACTGGTAGCCGATGACCTGGTTGTCCTTATCCAGAGCGGTCTTGAGGATGTAGCCCTCGGTCAGCTCCAGGTAACGGACGCCCTTGGCCTTGGTGGAGAAGATGGTGCCGGTCATGGAGCGCAGGCCCTTGCCCAGGTCATCCAGACCTGCGCCGATGGGCAGACCGTCCTCAGAGAAAGCGGTCTGGCTGCGGCCGTAGACGATCTGCAGGAACAGCTCACGCATAGCAACGTTGATAGCATCGCAGACCAGGTCGGTGTTCAGGGCCTCGAGGATGGTCTTGCCGGGCAGGATCTCGCCAGCCATAGCGGCGGAGTGGGTCATGCCGGAGCAGCCGATGGTCTCGACCAGGGCTTCCTCGATGATGCCGTTCTTGATGTTCAGGCTCAGCTTGCAGGTGCCCTGCTGGGGTGCGCACCAACCTACACCGTGGGTGTAGCCGCTGATGTCCTCAATTTTATAGGCCTTGACCCACTGACCCTCTTCGGGGATGGGGGCGGGACCGTGCTTGGGCCCTTTTGTGATCGGGCACATGTTATTGACCTGTGCGGAGTATTCGATCATAATTTTCTCTCCTTTGCATTTGTTAGGCTTTTCACAGCTATCTTTATTATAAAGGGTGCGGGGTCGATTTTCAAGATGTTAGTCTATCCTAACCTTTTGTTTTTTGGAGAATTCCGTAGAAAAACAAAACCCGCCTCCGAACGAGGCGGTGAAAGCTGGTTTTGCAAGGGATATTTGCCATTTAACATAGGGGGATCCCCCATGGCAAATGGTAAATGTGAAATCTACATCTTCTGCTGCATTTGCCTTTAGTACAGGAACCCAAACACCACGCGGGAGGCCGCGCCGCAGACCGCCATCATCACCACGGCGGCTGCGGCAGGCCCGATCCAGGTGCGGATGAGGCCGGGGGCCGGGGCGTTATTTCCATTCGGCACAGGCTGTCTGGCCTTTTTGCCCTTGGGCTGAGTGGGTGCGTCCTCGCCTTCCGACGGCAGGCAGAACACCTGCAAAAGCCCGAACAGCAGCATGATCTCGGGGAAGATCATCGACACACGGATAGACACCGCCGCGTGGGCCAGGTAGCTGACCAGCGCCAGCGTGACCGGCGCGACCCCGGGGCGCAGCCAGTTCTGCGCGGCCTTGCGCAGGTGCGCCGTCACAAACCACACCCAGGCGGCCAGGCCCAGCACACCACTGGTCAGCAGTAGCTCCAGGTACTCGTTGTGGGCAGCGTAAAACGTTTTCATCCGGGCGGTGATGTCCGCCCCTGCCCACTGGGCCACGGCGGTGTGCATCATACCGGGGCCAACGCCCAGCAGCTTACGCCAGAAAGGCTGCGCCGTCCAGGCCGACCAGCTGATGCGCCAGGCCGTGCCGCGATAGGTGCCCCAATCATCGTTGAATACCAGTAGGTCATCGAGCTTTCCCAGCGACGGGAAGCCCGGCATAAAGTTAGCCAGCGCCACCAGCACCACGCCTAATGTGACTGCAATGGCCGCCAGCACGCGGCCTGCTTTCCACAGCGGGATCTCGCGGCTGCGCAAGGCAAAGAACAACACAGCCCACACCACCGCGCAGACTGCAAAACCCACCTGGGCATAGTGGCCGAAGGCCGCCAGAATGGGCTTGCCGCCTTGGGTGTAGACGTGGGTACGCATGTACTGCATCCAGCCTGCGTCTGCAAAGAAAAACATGCCGATGACCATCAGCCGCCGCAGGGTGCGGGTGGTGAAAATCTTCTGGCAGAGCAGCACCAGCACCGCTGCGCCGATGCCCAGCGCCAGGCCGTCAGCATCCACCACCGCCAGCGCCAGCCCGCCGAAAAAGGCCGGTACACCGTAAAACACCGTGTGCCGCGCCCCGCGGGCCACCAAAAACGCATAGAACACCAGCGGCAGCGCAAAGGCCATGAAGCCGGAGCAGAAGTTTTTCTGGCCGAGGGTGGAGAAGAACTGGGCACGCTCTACCACGGCGGTATCGGCATAAGTACCAATAAGGTCGATATTAAAAATGTTGAGCACATACAGCACCGTGACCAGCGCGGTGGTAATGCCCGCGCAGAACGTAAGGCCGTTGAGCAGTTTTTGCGGGGCAAAGGCCCGCACGGCCAGGTAACCCACGGCGGTGAACAGCACCATCATGCAGCCGCCGTAGTAGCCGCCCAGCCCCCACAGGGACATGGTGGGCGACAGCGAGGTAACGGTAGAGACCACGCCCGTGGCCACCACAGCCCCCAGCGCCCAAAGGCCATGGTCGGTGCGCCAGGGCAGGCGACCCGCACGGGGGCGCGCCCCGATGGCGGCCAGCGCCCCCAGCCACAGGCAGAACGCCCAGGACAGAGTGGCTACGCCGGTGAATTTGACAACGCCGAGGTTGGAAAATTTATCGATATAAAGCGGATATACGCAAAGCACCGCCAGCAGAAAGGCGACAGCGGACCGTTCCGCCATCCGTCGCAGCTGCTGGGCCTGCATGGTTTGCTGCATGAGGGATTCCTCCTGTTATGTGGTGGGATGCTTAGAGGCCCCCTCTGTGAGGGTGACTCCCCACAGCGTGGGGAGATGTCGCGTAGCGACAGAGGGGTCCGGCCGCGTAAGCGGTCCCGCAGAGCGGGTGGTGGGAGAGTATAGATTGTATCCGAAGCTTCGGATCAGGCAAGGCTCTCTCCCTCCGGCACTTCGTGCCACCTCTCCCGTATCGGGGAAGTCTGTCTCACAGAGGGAGCCTTTTGACAAGTTTCTTTCTATTCCTAGCAAGCCTATATTGTACCCTGTGCGGCGCAAAATTTCAACTGATTTGGCAAGGTTTTACAAGTCTGACACAAACCAGCCCTGCCACGGCACACGCCCCGGCCAGCCAGTGCCGGGCGGCCAGCGGCAGAGCCTGGCTGCCGATATAACTGACGAGGCTGCCGCCGCTCATCCCTAAGGCAATAAACCCGTAGTTCACCCCCGCGTGGGGCAGGCCGAAGAGGTCGGTATTGAACGCAGGCTGCACCGCCGCCCCGCCGGAGTAGAAAAACGTCAGCACCGCATAGGCCGCCAGCACCCACCACTCGGCGGCAAAAGCAAACCACACCGACCCCGCCGCCAGGCCCAGATACACCGCATACAGCACCGGCTTGCGGCCCAGCTTGTCGCTGCAGGCGGGCAGTAGCAGGCGCCCCGCCGCACTGGCGGCGGAACCTAACACGATGCTGCAGGGCGCAGCGGCTTCGGGCAGACCGCGCTCGGTGGCAATTTTGAAGATCTCCGGGCTGAACAACAGCACCGCCGGGGCGGACAGCGCCACCGCCGCCACGCACAGCTTATATTGGGTCGTACGCACCATCCGGGGCCAATCCAACCCGGGCTGGGGGTTGCCGGACGTTGCCGGGGCGGGCGGGTCTTGCAAAATCAGCGCTCCCGCGCCGCAGATTACCAGCATCACGGCTCCCAGGGCCGCAAAGCAGACGCGGATGCCCCAGGCACCGCCCACACCTTTCACAAACAGCGTAAAAAACGCGCCGGACAAGCCCATCGCCACCCCGGCCACGCCGGTGGCCCAGCCTTTTTTGTCCTTGTACCACTTTTGCGCACAGGCCAGTACCGCCGGGGCCAAAAACGCACTGCCCAGCCCCGCGGGCAGGCTGTACACCAGCAAAAACAGCACCGCGTTGGCAACCGGTACCAGCGAAGCCGCAAAGAATCCCCCCGCCAGCAGCGCCGTACCCCAAAGCCCGGCAAAGCGCGGGCCGTGGGCGTCCTGCAATAAGCCGCCTATCGCGCAGCCCACACCGTAGGCCGCCACCAGCACCGCAAAGGCCAGCATCGCCTGCCCACGGCTGAACCCATACCCCTGCATGACCGGCTGCTGGAACACGCCCCACGCCGCCGGGATACCGGTAAGCAGCTGTGCCGCCGCCCCCGCCGCCAAAATGTACGGTCCGCGGTTTTGCGCCCGTTTTGCCATGGTGCATCCCTCCCCTACCGCATTAGTATGGGCTATTCAGATTGACAAAATGCGCCGGGCAGGCTATCATTATAAGATAGTATAAAAATAGGGCGTATGCCCCCGCGAACATAAAGGAGTACAACATGAAAACCCAGCCGTTAAAAGGTATGCGCGACCTGCTGCCCCGTGAGCAGGCCCTGCGCGATTATATCCAGGGCCAGATCCTGGCCACCTACCGCGCCGCAGGCTTCCAGCGCATCTCCACCCCCATTCTGGAGGACATGGAGAACCTGGACAAGAGCGACGGCGGCGACAACCTGAACCTGATTTTCAAGGTCCTCAAGCGCGGCGACAAGCTGGAAGCTGCCCTGCGCAGCGGCGACGAAAAGCAGCTGAGCGATATGGGCCTGCGCTACGACCTGACCCTGCCCCTCTCCCGCTACTACGCCGCCAACCGCAACGAGCTGCCCAGCCCGTTCAAAGTCATCCAGACCGACCGCGTCTACCGCGCCGAGCGCCCCCAGAAGGGCCGTCTGCGGGAGTTCGTCCAGTGTGACATTGACATTTTGGGCGATTCTTCCCCCAACGCCGAGGTCGAGCTGATCGACGTGACCGCCCGCGCCCTGCTGAAGATCGGCTTCACCGGCTTTACCGTCAACATCAACGACCGCCGTATCCTGCGCGCCATGCTGCAGAAGATGGGCTTTGCCGAGGAGCAGCTGGATTCCGTCTGCATCAGCTTTGACAAGATGGACAAGATCGGCTCCGAGGGCGTGAAGAACGAGCTGATCGAGAAGGGCTTTGCCGCCGAGGCCGTCACTGCGCTGGACGACTTCCTGCGCGCGGGCGATTTCAGTCTGGATACCGTAGCCGCCAAGGTGGACGATGAGGCCCTGACCGCCGACCTGCGCTATGTGATTGCCACCAGCGAAAAGATTGCCAACGGCCGGTACGGCATCGCCTACGCCCCCAGCCTGGTGCGCGGCCAGGGCTACTACACCGGCATGGTGTTCGAGGTCACCTGCCCGCAGTTCAGCGGCGCGGTGGCCGGCGGCGGCCGGTACGACAACATGGTGGGCAAGTTCATCGGCCAGCAGGTGCCCGCCGTGGGCTTCTCCATCGGTTTTGAGCGTGTCTGCGGCATTTTGCTGGAGCAGGGCTACCAGATCCCCGGTGCCAAGCCGCACCTGGCGCTGCTCTACCTGAAAGACGCCGACTTTGCCGCCGTGCTGGCCAAGGCCGAAACCCTGCGTGCCGACTATGACGTGACCGTGCTGCCCCAGGCCAAGAAGCTAGGCAAGCAGTTCGGCACGCTGGAAGCCGCCGGCTACAACGCCGTTGCCTTTGCCGACAACGATGACATCAAAGTTCTTGGGCAGAAAGCCGAATAATCACCTGTAAATTTGTGGGAAGTACCAAAAATCATGGCACTTCCCACTTTTTGTAAATGCGCACGTAACATTTCAGCCCCGCTGTCGTGTTTAGGGGTGAGAGGACGCAACACGGCTGAATCCGTGAAAAAGAAAGGAGCATCCACCATGAAAAAACATTTCCGCGTATCCACTGCCCTGCTGGCGGCTGTATTGCTGGCAGGCTGCGGCAGCATCAGCAGTAAGGACGGCGGCTATTACGCCACCGAATCCCCCAGCGCAGAGGGCGCCTACGATACCGCCGCCGGGGCAGCCAACAGCAGCATCGTGCCCGAGGAGCTGCCCGATTCCACCGACGAGACCGCGCAGAAAATCATTTACAACGCCGACATCAACATGGAATCCACCGATTTCGACGCCGCGCGGGACACCCTGCTGGCGGCGGTGGACGATTGCGGCGCGTGGATGGAATACTCCAGCCTGAGCGGCGACGCGAAGGACCACGACCGCTACGCCTACTACACAGTGCGGGTGCCGGTGGAAAACTACCGCACGTTTTTGGCCGCCGTGGGCGAGGCGGGCAGTGTGCTGGACCTCAGCGAGACTGCCGAGAACATCACCAGCAGTTACATTGATGTGCAGGCCCGGCTAAGCGCCCTGGAAGCCCAGCGTGACCGGCTGAACGAGCTGGCCGATCAGGCCGAAACCACGGCGGATCTGCTGGAGATCGAGAGCCAGCTTTCCGACGTGCAGTACCAGCTGGAAAACTACACCCGGCAGCTGAAAAACATGGACCAGCAGGTCAGCTATTCCACCGTGGACATCCGCTTAAGCGAGGTTGCCACCCTGACCCCCACCGGCACCACCTTTGGGGAGCGAGTTGTGGATGCCTTTGCCGATGGCTGGCGCGGGTTTGTGGTGTTCCTCCAGGGCTTTGTGCTGGCGGTTATTTACCTGTGGCCGGTGCTGGTGGTTGTCGGCGTGATTGCAGCCGTGGTCATTGCTTTCATCAGGCACCGCCGCAAGACCCACCCGAAGCCTGCGGCACACCCTAACCCCGCCGCCCCGGCCAAGCCTGCTGAATACGGCCCCAAGGCCGACGAGGCACCCAAGCCGAAGTACTAAGCACCCTTGCACAGACAGCACGGATTTTGCTGTGTGCCGAACTGGGTTTCAACTACTGTTCAGCCCTATATATACTTGATTACTTGACGAGTAGTAGGGTGGACGCCACTACTCGTCAAGTTTGAAATGTAGTTAAATATAACTTAGATATGTAATTTTTATAACTACTCTTCTAGTAGTCAAGTAGTGTCTCAGGGGCGGCATCTACCTGCCGGATTTGCCTGCACAAGATTTGCACGGCAGTTTTGCCACCGCAAAGGCGCCCAATCAGAAACAACTCCCTGTAACAGCAAAGCAGCGGCTCCCCTTGGCGGAGAGCCGCTGCTTTATTTGTGTTTATGCCGTCAGGCAGGAATTATGCGGTGCTGCCTTTAGTCTTTCAGCGTCAGGGCGATGTTCAGATCCTTAAGCTGCTGGGCGTCGACCACGTCGGGGGCGCCGCTCATGGGCTCGCCGGCGTTCTGCACCTTCGGGAAGGCGATGACGTCACGGATGGAGTCCTTCTTCAGCATCAGCATAACCATGCGGTCCAGGCCGTAGGCCATACCACCATGCGGAGGCGCGCCGAACTTGTAGGCATCCATCAGGAAGCCGAAGCTCTCGCGGGCTTTCTCCTCGGTAAAGCCGAGGGCATGGAACATACGATCCTGCAGGGCGGGGTCGTTGATACGCATCGAGCCGCCGCCCATCTCAACACCGTTCAGCACAATGTCGTAGGCCACAGCGTGGCAGGCACCGGGGTCGCTCTCCACCTTGTCTAGGTCCTCGGCCTTGGGCAGGGTGAACGGATGGTGCATGGCCATCCAGCGGCCTTCCTGCTCGCTGTACTCAAACAGCGGGAAGTCCACGACCCACAGGAAGTTGAACTTGTCGGGGTCGATCAGGCCGTGCTTGCGGGCGATGTCCAGGCGGACCTGGCCCAGGGCGGTGCAGGCCTTGACCCAATCGGTGTCGCTGACCAGCAGCAGCACGTCGCCGGTCTCGGCGTTCAGGGCGGCGTACAGGGCGGTCTTCTCGGCATCGGTCAGGAACTTCTCGAAGCTGGAGGAAGTACCATCGGCGGTCAGGCGGCTGTAAGCCAGGCCCTTGGCACCGTAGGTCTTGGCGACCTCGCCCAGCTTGTCAATATTCTTGCGGGACAGCTTGTCGGCAAGGCCCTTGGCGTTGATGGCGCGGATGGTACCGCCAGCTTCCAGCACAGCGGCAAAGGGCTTGAACTCGGTGCCCTTGAACACCTCGGTCACGTCCTGGATCTCCAGGCCGAAGCGGGTATCCGGCTTATCAGAGCCGAAGCGGCCCATGGCCTCGTCCCAGGGCATGCGGACGAAGGGGGTCTGCACGTCGATGTTCAGCATCTCTTTCCACAGGCGCTTGATCAGACCCTCGTTGATGGTCATGATGTCGTCCTCGGAGACGAAGCTCATCTCCTCGTCCACCTGGGTGAACTCGGGCTGGCGGTCAGCACGCAGATCCTCGTCGCGGTAGCAGCGGGCGATCTGGAAGTAGCGGTCGAAGCCGGACAGCATCAGGATCTGCTTGTAAAGCTGCGGGCTCTGGGGCAGGGCGTAGAAGTGACCGGGCTGCACACGGCTGGGCACCAGATAGTCGCGGGCACCCTCCGGGGTAGACTTGATGAGGGTCGGGGTCTCGATCTCGCAGAAGTGATTCTCGCAGAAATAATTGCGGATGATCTGCATGATCTTGCTGCGCAGCACGATCGGCTCATGCATCGAGGGGCGACGCAGGTCCAGGTAGCGGTAGCGCAGGCGCAGGTCATCGTTGACGTTGATCTCATCGCGCAGCTCAAACGGCGTGGTCTGGGCCTCGCTCAGGATACGCAGTTCGCTGACGTACAGTTCCACATCACCGGTGGCGATCTTGTCGGTCTTGGCGGCGCGCTCACGCAGTTTGCCGCGGCAGATCACCACGTATTCACTTTTCAGGCTTTCGGCTTTGGCGAAAACGTCTTTTGGCGTATCCTCGTCAAAAACCAGCTGCAGGATGCCGGTGGTATCGCGCAGATCGGCAAAGATGATGCCGCCCTTATCGCGGGCACGGGCGATCGAACCGCAGACGGTCATCTCCTGCCCGGCATTGGCCAGGCTGACCTCGCCGCAGTAATTGGTACGGCGCAGGGTCCCCATCGTTTCCATAGTTCCAGTCCCCTTTACATTATCAGGCAGCGCGCCGGGGCGGGCCGCCGTATTCTTTCAGACATATTATTATACCGCGCCCCGCCGCATTTGGCAAGAGGGGCACACCGAGATTTATCTGATAAGACAAAAAACCGCTTGAGGCATAATGCTTCAAGCGGTTTTTGGTGCGCCCGCAGGAACTCGAATCCTGGACCCTCTGATTAAAAGTCAGATGCTCTTCCAACTGAGCTTCGGGCACATCTATCTTGCTGTTTCACAGCCCTAATAGTATAGCAGGTGCGGCGGGGCTTGTCAATATCTGGCGGCAATTTTTTTGCCGTAGCATACAAAAAAGCCCGCAGCGCAGCGGCCACGGGCATTAAAACCTATATTAGGGGGCAGGATTACTGACCAACCTTCTCCTTCAGACGGCCGCTGGCCTTGAAGCCGGGGATGGCGGTGGGCTCCAGCTTGCTGGTGACCTTGGTCTTGGGGTTGGTGAAGTTCTTGGTCTGGCGCTCACGCATCTCGAAACGACCGAAGCCTGCGATAGTGACTTTGTCACCGCTCTTGAGCACGTCACCGATGGTGCCGAAGATGCCGTCCATGACCTTCTCGACTTCTGCGCTGGTCATATTGGTGTCGTTGGCAACCTTGGTAATCAACTGAGATCTAGTCATAATTCCTTTTACTCCCTATTGTTCAGGCCAGAGCCTGTTACTATTTACGGGCTTTATTATAGAGAAAATTCCGCGCAGAATCAAGGGTTTTTTCCCAAATCGGTCCAATTTTCTCAAAAATCGGCAAATAACATAAAATTTGCTTTGTAAAAGGCCGCAAATTTCGTCACATGGCGGAAATTTGACCTGTTACAGCAGTTTATTACCACCAAACGTGCATATTTTGCGGACTTATACGCCCATCTGGGCCGCCGTGGGGTAGCTGGCAATGGCGCCGTAGCGCTGCACGCTCTCGCCGCAATAACGGTTGGAGAATGCCAGCCACTGCTCCAGCTGGGCCGGGGCGGCGGAGGGCAGGCTGTCCACGGTTACACCGTCGCGGCAAAGCTGCCACAGGAAAGACCCGATGAAGCCGTCCCCCGCGCCGGTAGTGTCCACGGCCTTGACCGGCTTGACGGCGGCAAACCCCTGGGCCGTGCGGGTGTAGGCGTAGGCCCCGGCGCTGCCGCAGGTGTAGACCACCAGCTGCACATGCCCGGTGAACAGTTTAGGCAGGGCTTTTTCAATATCTGTCGTGCCGGTCAGGAATTCCAGTTCCTCATCGGATACCTTTAAAATATCCGCCTGGGGCAGGAACTCCCACACGGTGCGGTACAGGGCCTCGCGGTCGGGCCAGAGCGGGAAGCGCAGGTTGGGATCGAAGCTGACCAGCGCCCCAGCCTGGCGGGCGGCGGCAATGGCAGCCTTGTGGGCCTCCCGCATCGGGCTTTCCACCAGCGACACACTGCAAAAATGCAGGGCAAAGGCGGTGGTGAAGAGCGCCGGGTCCACCTGCTCCGGGCTGTAGAGAAGGTCCGCCGAGGGCTTGCGGTAGAAGCTGAAGGTACGGTTGCCGTCCGCCTGCAGCGAGACAAAGGCCAGCGCGGTGTTGGCGCGGTCGGTGGTGGCAATGTGGCTCACGTCCACACCCGCCCCGGCCAACTCGGCGGTGATTTTCGCACCGAAGGGGTCATCCCCCAGCTGGGTCAGCAGGGCGCTGCGGCCGCCCAGCCGTGCAAAGGCAGCTGCCACATTGGCGGGGGCGCCGCCCACCCGGGGCGCAAAGGAGGAGACCGCACCGAAATCGCAGCCGGTCTCGGCCGGGATCATATCGATCAGCGCCTCGCCAATCGCATACAAAGTGTCATGAGCCATCTCAAATTTCTCCTTACAGCGTGATTTCGTACAGCGTACCGCAGCAGCCCGTCAGGCACAGGGCTGCTGGGCCGGGGGCCGGGTAATAGCGGGTGGACAGCACCGCTGCACCGTCATTCAGGAACACTTCCAGCGAGGAGGCGTCCCCCACCACCCGCAGGCGGCGGCAGGGCGCGTCCAGCACTACATGACGGCTGGTGCGGCCATAGGCCATGGCGGCATTGGTAAAGTAGAGGGTGCAGCTGCGTTCGGCTTCGCAATAAGCCAACTGCACGCCGTCAGCCACCGTGAGGGTAAAGTTCCCCGCCGGGGCAGCCAGCAGGTCAAAGCAGGGTGCGGCGGAAACGGTCTCACCGTCGGGCAGGTCGTGGGCGGCGCCGCGCAGGGCGGCCAGCTCGGCCACGGGGTTCTGCAGCAGGCGGTCGCCGTCGCGGGTCAGCTGGCGGGGCACCGTCAGGCAGTGCTGCCAGCCAAAGTCGACGGGGTTGGTGTAGTCGGCGTCGGGCATGCCCATCCAGCCAATTTGCACACGGCGACCGCCGTCGGCAAAGCTTTGGGGAGCGTAGTAGTCAAAGCCGAAGTCCGCGTGGCGGAACTCGCCCAGCGTGCAGGCACCGCGCCAATCGCCATAAACCGGGAAGTAGCCGCAGCCGTAGACATTCTGGCACTCGATGCCCTGGGGGGACACGGCCAGGAACCACCGGCCGTCCAGCTCGAACAGGTCCGGGCACTCCCACATAAAGCCGAAAGGCTCCGGGGTGGTCAGGGTGTTGATGCAGGTCCAGTGGAGCTTGTCGGCGCTCTCCCAGACAAGGACCTCGCCCCTGTCCTCCACCGTGCGGGCACCCAGCACCATATAGTAGCGGCCGTCGCAGGCAAACACCTTGGGGTCGCGCACATGGCAGGTCAGGCCGGTTGGATAATCCTTATTATAAAGCAGGCACTGCTTGCTGTCCAGGTGGATGCCGTCCCGGCTGGTGGCCAGGCAGACGTTATGCCCGCGGCCCTGCTTGATGTAGTCATATTCACCGGGGTGCTTGACGTTGCCGGTGTAGTACAGGTACATCGTGCCGTCCTCGACGATGGCGGAACCGGAGTAGACACCGTGGCAGTCGAAGGGTTCATCCGGGTAAAGCATGACGGGCTGGCGCTCCCAGTGCATGAGGTCACGGCTGGTAACGTGCCCCCAGTGCTTAACGCCGCCGGTCGCATCGAAGGGGCCGTACTGGTAGAAGACGTGGTAAGTATCGCCGATCCTGCACAGGCCGTTGGGATCATTGAGCCAGCCCACGGTGGGCTGCACATGGAAGCGCTGGCGGTGGGGGTCGCTCTCGACCCTTTCCGCGCCGAGAGATTCCACCAGCGGAACAAGTTTTTTCAGGTCGCGCTGTAAGGCGTTCATGGGGGTGCTCCTTTTCTATATAAAAGGCTCCCTCTGTGAGACAGACTCCCCCCGATACGGGGGAGGTGGCACGAAGTGCCAGAGGGGGAGCGCTGTCAGCGAAGTTGACTGAGGGAGAGGCAATATCCTTAGCTGCTGCTAATCGCAGGTTCTCTCCCCCACCGCCTGCCGACGGAGCCCCCTCCCTGAGGGTGGCCTTTCGCTGTTTTTATGCGTTTTCTTCTTCCGGCTTCCAGATCACCCAGGTCACAGCGAATGCGACACCGAAAGCAATGAGCATGGCGATGATGTACTGCAGCGGCATGTGCAGGTGCAGCAGGATGCCGAAGATGCCGGTCACGCCGGTGCCGGTGGCACCCAGGCCCACGATGCTGGCGTACAGCGCGCCGCAGGCACCGCCCGCCAGGCCGCCGATAAAGGGTTTGAAGTAGCGCAGGTTGACGCCGAAGATGGCGGGCTCGGTGATGCCCATGCAGGCAGACAGTGCGGAGGGCAGGGCCATGGACTTGACCTTGGCGTTCTTGCTCTTGAGGGCGACAGCCAGAGCGGCACCGCCCTGGGCCACGTTGGCAGCGCTGGCCAGGGGCAGCCAGTAGGTGTAGCCGAACTTAGCCAACTGGCCGACATCGATCAGGGTGTACATGTGGTGGATACCGGCCACAACGGTGATGGCATACAGACCGCCCATAACAAAGGAACCCATGCCGTAGGGCAGCTGGATCAGAGCCTGCACGCCGTTGATGATGCCGTCCTCCACAGTGGTGAAGATGGGGCCGATGACAGCCAGGGTCAGGTAGCCGGTGACAAAGACCGAGACCAGCGGGGTGACGAACAGATCAAACATGGCAGGCACGACCTTGTGCAGCCGCTTTTCGATCTGGGACATAAGCCAGACAGCGATGATGACCGGGATGACGTGGCCCTGATAGCCCACCAGCGGGATGGAATACAGCCCGCCGAACACCGGCTGGTAGGTCTGCACGCCCTCGGACGCAACGGTCCAGGCGTTTTGCAGGTTGGGGTGGATCATGATCATGCCGATGACCGCGCCCAGGAACGGGTTGCCGCCGAAGACTTTCGCGGCGGAGAAGGCAATGAGGATGGGCAGAAAAGTGTACGCCGTGTTGGAGAACAGCTGGGCGAACACGTAGAGGGAGCCGGAAGTATCGATGTTGACGAAGCCGTTGTTGACCATGAAGTTCAGCGCTTCCATGATGCCCATCAGGAAGCCGGAGGCCACGATGG
>ENA-UONW01000262-UONW01000262.1-human-gut-metagenome-genome-assembly--contig:-CS52-NODE-262-length-84099-cov-27.846414_pt1 | contig 84099 bp, 59 predicted proteins | sample MGYA00242463_ERZ724010 | MGnify/ENA metagenome assembly ERZ724010 | reverse complement strand
GAGTGCAAAGTTACGCGTTTCTTCCGGATTGACCAAATTTTTCGGCGACTTTTTTCAAACTTTTTTCCGCCGGGACGGGGACGGGGGACGGAGGCGGCTGGAGGACAGGGGATTGGGCGACGGAGGCGCTGGAGGGGAAACCGTGGGGCCGGGGAGGAACGGCGGGGATGAGGGGGAGCGGAGAGGGAGGGCGGGGCGCAAGGGGGGCACCAAGGGCCAACCCTCCCTGCGGTCGGGCACCGGACATAGAGGGCGATTTTTTCTTTAATTATAGATACGGAGTATTTTTTTGAAGGAGGGACTCTTTTTAGGAGCAGCCCGAAGATCACGAATTGCCAGCCGGTATTAGGGCGCGAGGTGAAGGGAAACTGGAAGGAAGGATGGAAGGATGGATGGAGGAGGAAGGGAGGGAAATCGGGTGGCAATGAGATGAGGAATGAGCATAACACAGCAAAGGCATCCCCGAGAGGATGCCTTTGCTGTGATTCGCACAGGATTCAAACCTGTAACCTTCTGATCCGTAGTCAGATGCTCTATTCAGTTGAGCTAGCGAACCGCGATTTTGATTTTAAAAGCCCTCGCTTGGACTTCGTTTGTGTGATTCGCACAGGATTCAAACCTGTAACCTTCTGATCCGTAGTCAGATGCTCTATTCAGTTGAGCTAGCGAACCAACCTTTTATTATCGGTTTTGCGACTGCAAAGTTACAACAGTTTTTGGAATCTGCAAAATTTTATCGCAACTTTTTTCTGTTCTTTTTTCATTTGGGCCGTTTTTCTTTGTGAAGACCAAGGAGAATGGGTTGAATACCAGCGTAAAGCCTGTATTAAAAACCTGTATTATATGACAAAGGCCGCGTCAACTCTGATGCAGACGCGGCCTTTGTATCTATTCCTTAATACAGACTCAATATATGACTAAAATACATATTTAATATATAACTGAGACGTCACATATATTATTTGACGGGATTGAAGCGGGACTTGTCGGAGGGATTTATCTTCTTGCCGCCACGCTGCTTTATATAATTAATGAGGTCGTCATAGACGATGTTCTCGGAGCGGGCAATGATTTTGCCATGCTTAAGAGGCTCCATATAGTCGCCGCCACCCGCGAGGTAGTCTATGGTTGCCACCTTATATGTTTCCTCAGGATCAATAGGCTGACCGTCCACAGTGAATGATGTCACCTTCTTTGTCAGAGAATCATAGGTAACTTCCACACTCTCGCTGACTCCGTCTCCGTCGCGCGACGCATAGACATCCATAGCATCCGCAAGGTCTTTACCGGAGAGTTCCATAACAAGAATCTTGTTGGTGAACGGTTGCATCGAGATAATCATCCCCTGGGTGATGTCCCCTTTGGGCAACCCGCGACGAAGACTTCCGACATTCATCAAGGCCAGGTCGACAGGCTCTCCCGCAAGCTGTCCTCCACGTTCGGCGACAAAATCGCTGACAAAATTCAACAGCCCGGGACGGTCATTAGGCAGTTCGCGCGCACTTTTACCTATCACCTTCCCCATCAGGTCATCCACACCCTTGCGATAGGGAGCGACCATCTCGGCAAGAGACTCATCGACCTGCCGGTCATATTCCTTGCCAAGTCTCACCTGACGGTAAGCGGGCAGTTTGCTGCCGATGCTGTCAAGGTCTATGGTCACCTCGGTGATATATTCCCCGGACTTAGCATTCTGGGTCACAAGGACAGAATCTCCCACGGCGTTGACAATCCATTCACGTCCGCTTCCGGGAGATAGCAGCGTATGGGAATGCCCCCCAAGCACAATGTCAATATCCTTCGTGTTACTTATAATATCCTGATCCGAGGGTGAAGGAACATTCTCATATCCTAGATGGGACACAGCCACAACCATGTCGGCCCCCTCCTGGTGCTTGAGCCACCAAGCAGCGGCATTGGCCGCCTCAACCGCATCAAGATATTTGACCCCGTCGGCATTTCCGGCAGCAATCATCCCCTCCGGGTCAAGGTTCAAGGCGATGAAACCAACCTTATGGCCATCGTAATCGTAAATCCTGAACGGCTTGAAGAGCTTTCCGACCGCGCTGTCCGAGAACTCATAATTGGTGGCGAGCCAGTCGGCATCGCTCATCGCGACATTCCGGGCCATCGCCTCCATTCCATTGTCGAAGTCATGGTTTCCAAGGATGGCGATGTCATAACCGAGATTGTTCATCGCCTTCATCTCCACCTCTCCGCCGTAGAGGGTGAAAAACAAGGTCCCCTGAACAGCATCCCCGGCATCGACAAGCAGCACATCGGGACGGGCTGCCCTTACGCTGTCGACAAACACCTTACGGCGCTGCACACCCCCATATCCCTTATCCGTGGGGTCTATCTGGCTGTGTGTATCGTTTGTCTGCAATATGACAAGCTCACGCCCCTCGGCCACGAACATCCCGCAGACACAGACACCCGCGAGAAGCGCGCCTTTAAACAATTTCATATTTTTCATGATCAAATCAATTTAAATCGTCCTTGATTTCCTTGCCTTCTCCAGTTCCGCCTGATCTGATTTCTTCTTCAACGGGAGGGTTGAAGTGTCCTGGCGGACAAACACCGAACCATCGGCCATCCTGACAAGCCCTTTGTACGGCTTGACAGAGACCACAGCGAAGCAATGGTCGTCGATGTCGTCAAACTCAAGCGCGACAAGCGAGGGATAGACCTGAGTCCCCTCGATGGCGAGTCCGAACTGGTCGCGCAACACCTTGCAGAACCGCAGGCTGAACTTGTCTTTCACATCCTGGAGGTCATATTCCTCAAAGCCATTATTGATATAGACGAAGTCATTCACCAGCCCACGGGGCACACCAGTATTGGCCACTCCTATATATAACGTTCCACCCTCGGAATTGAGCATGCCGCAGATGACCTGGGCAATCTCCAACCCCTGTTTTTTCTCGTCAGCCTTCATATTGTTGCCAGCCGGATAGACCAGCGACTCCTTGAACTCATGATACTGGTCCTCGCTGGCATTCACACGCGACACGTCGATGTCAGGCATCCGCAGGCTCAGCAAATCGTAAATCGACCGCTTCAGTTCCTGGCGCAAAGAATTGAGTTTCAATCCACGCAGCATATTATAAGAGACAACCATCCGCTTCAACGCCCCCGTCATAGAGGTGTCACGGTCATCTGGCAACGTCAGCGCCTCCCCCATCGCCGGGGCATCGAGCAGTGACAGCGTCTTGAGAATCTCCATCCTCCGCGCGAGGTCAGCATCATTCCCCGGGAACATCTCCACCCTGCGTCCAAGTTCGGCCACACCAGCACGGTCAACGCGTCCGTCAATCACAAACCTCGACAACCCTTCGACCATCGCCTGTTTAAGTTCGAGGAACTGCGCACGGTAAGTGTCGCCGGTCAGCAACGCGAGCAACCTCGCAGCAGCCAGGAGGGTGTAAGTCTCCGTGATATTGTCGCGGGAGACGAAAGCCATCGCGTCAAGCACACGCGAAAGCCCGTTGACCGCCTCAGCCGTGAGATAACTGTCGGGAATCTGCTCCACCTGAGCCTCATCTGCCGGCACCTCCACCCCGTCAGACTTCGGACGCGTGTCAATCCAGACACGTCCGCCGCTCACCACTGTGAGCAGATAATGGAACGCATCCCTGACGGCACGGTAATTCTCCACCGGATTACTCTCCGGGATATGCTCCTCAAATCTGGCGACAATATAGGGTTTGTTGTTTTTCTTGTTTCGGCTGATATCGCTGACAGTGACAATCACCTTCTGCCCCTGGCGGAGCTCCTCACCGTTCTTGTAAATCAACACCGGGTAACCTCCGTCAGTGACAGCAAGGCATGACTCGCCGAGATCTTTGGTGATCACAGCCTCCATCTGGGAATTTTCCTCCCTGTCCTCCTGGGCGAGCCTCATAATTTCCTCATCGACCTCCTTCTCCATCGACAACCGGAAACGCCCGTCGGGCAACACACCCGTCACCCGTCCGCGGAACAACATCGGCCCCTCCTTGAGCCAGAAGGTCTCAACATATGGCGATACAGGATAAAGCACGATGTCGCGGGTGTTGATTACCGCCGTTCCCTCATAGGCCGGGTCTTCTATCTCACAGGTGAAAGTGAACTTGTCATTCTCCTCCCCTCCCACAATCCGGAAAGTGACCTCGTCATCCACAACCGGCACAATCTTCTTGATCTCGGCGGCTTTGGCGACAACATCGGGCACCACCTTCTGGTCAGGATCAATCAGGCTGTTCTCCAGCTCCCTCCACATGACATGATGACGCGAGAGATTCTGGTCATCGGCCGACGTGCGGTCATCAAGCCGCCCGTTCAGGCAAACCGAAAACGCCATTTCATCGGAAAGGGGGACAGACAGCATCTCCCGTGTCTCGCTTCCGGTGACCACAGGAGCCACGGAAATCCTGCCACCCCTGACGGTAAGCGACGCGTTAGGCCCTTCAAACGAGCTGAGCGATTTCTGACGCGACACACCACGATGGTAACGGTAAAGCCCGCTCAGATTGGCATAACAGAGACGGTTGACATCATCCAGGTCTTTCCAGTTATACTCCAGCGGCATGTCAAAATTATCGGTCAACGCACCGACAGCCTTTTCGGCAAGCACGGCCACCGGTTTGCCAATCAGCAGCATCGCCAGTGTGTAGAGACGGCCACGGTATAGATTCCAGCGGCCATACTCCTTGTTCTGCGTGAGCAGCAGCAATATGGCGATGGCCTCTATCAGCTCGCGCAAAGCGTCATGACTTGAAGTGTTGACAAACTTGCTCTCATTGTCAATGAAAATCCGCAACATCAGAATGAATCCGTCGGCAAACTCATTAAGGAAACGTGCGTCGGAATGATGATCACGGATAATCTTGAATATCTCCCAGATATAGTCGTGGACATAGGAGTTTTTAAGCGTGAACAACGCCATCATCAGCCTCATCTTCTTCTCCGGTTTGTAGAGCCATCCGGTAGACCTCAACGAGGCCAGGGTCTGGGTGATGAACTCCACATCCTCACCCTGTGAAATCAGTCTCGCCGCGTGGAGGTAGTCCTCACATCCGAGGATGACATCCGACAGACGTTCCTGCATCCGGCGACGCTCGTCCATCGGGAACACGTTGAGATATTCAGAACGCTCAATCAGCGACAGAGCAAGCTCCTTGACCTGCCCGAGCAACATAGTCCGGAACCATTCCCCGCGCCTGAACCACATCGGAATATTGTTTGTCACAGTCTCCATCGCCGCCAGCAGCCATTCTGGATTTCCCTCGTCAAACCGGCTCCTGGCATCGTCAAAAACCGGATTGGACATCATTCGGCTGAAGAAACCTGACCAGGAGAGCAAACGCGCCCCTTTCAGCTCCTTGATATCAGCCATGGAAAATCTCGGCACCGATTCCTTTTCCTTGACATATTCAAGCCGGAGCTGCCCCTTTTCAGTAGACAACACCTTGCAGGTTATTCGCTGGAACCGCTCGAATTTAACCCCTCCGAGGTCTATCGGGTAGAATGTAAGTCCACGGGCATCATCCCTGACCGACACATGCGCGGCGGCATTGGAGTCCTGTCTCATCACCCTGAACCTGTATTCCTTCCCCTCCTCGTAAATTTCAGGCACAACCGAATTCAAATCCTGCTCAAAGCGGTCATTACCCTTATAGACGCAGACTATCTTGTCAGGTATGTCGGTAATCTGAAATTCAAACGGTTTCACTATATAGGGAGTCGCCGATGCCGGGTCACGAACCCTGAACACCAATTTTCCGGATTCCCTCGATTTTTCAAATTCGTTTTCTTTGAATGTATATAGTTTTCCTACTTCAAAAGCCATAAACAAATAGATTGAAACATTGACACATTATTATAATATATCTGCAAAGATACGTCAATCTGCCGCCCCGACAAAATATAAATATCCGACCAAACGGAATATTCCTGAATTTTGTTGTTAAATAATATAAAAAGGTGTGTAACTTTGCACCGTGAATCCCGCCGACGGCTCATAGTCGCCACCAACACGGGGCTGAATCAAGAAACAACAAAATGGCTTCAATCCTGAAAAAAACATTATCGCCGCTATTCTGCGCGTTAATCCTCCTCTCCCTGACCTCCTGCGGCAAGGAGACCGCCGAGAACCCTGTCGAGGCAGTGCCCCCGGGTTCCACCCAGGTAACCGTCATCGACCTCGAAGCGCTCGCCACCGCCAACGGGGCTGAAAGCCTGACCGCGGACAACAACCTCACCCCCGCCGCCGAGGAGGCCATAGCCTCGATGCTCCCCGGCGACCTGCTCCGTCCCCTCGCGGCTGTCCTCTCATCCGGGAATGCCGGGGTGGACACCAACGGGGCAGTGCTGTTCACAACCCAGAAAGGTTACAGCGGAATCATCATGAAAGTAAACTCCCGGGAGCTCCTGGCAGAGTCACTCCTCCCCTACCGCGATGAGCCGTCAGACCAGGGGGATTACGACATGTATACCACCGGTCGCCGTGTGATAGCCCTCTCCGACCATTTTTGTGTGATAGCCCCCGACGCGGCTACCGTCAAGACCGTCGGGGAACGTACCGGAGGCCATCTGATTTCCGAGATGGTAGGCATAAATGAATTTCTCGCGTCCAAGGATAACGCCATCCGCTCCGCACGTCGTGCCTCAGACATTTTCGGCAAGAAGATGGAAGGGGTATGGCTCTGCACCGGCATACGTTTCAACGACAGTTCGGTGACAGCCAACATCTCGGCCATGTATCCCGACGGGAAACCCGACTCGATAGGCGCGAGAATCGCCGGTAAAATCGACCCCGACGTGCTGGCCTTCGTGCCTGAGGGCACCTCACTCGTCATCGCCAGCGGTCTGCAGGAGGAAGCGACAAAACTTTTCGGAATCGAAGACCTCGTTAAAAACTATTTCCCCGGGGAAGTAGTGATGTCGAAAACCGGCACCACCCTCTGGTATGCCCGTCCGGCAGGTACCATCACCGAGGAGAATCTCTTCTCCCCCCAGGTATGGAACTTCGCCGGTGCGCTCCAGATGCCCCAGGATGATGGTGACCGTGCCGTCCGCAACCTTCAGACCAAGAACAACGGACTCGCCCGTCTTGATCCCGCCACCGGATGTTACACTATGACAAGCGGCGACGCGTCACTATCATACGGCTACATTGACGGCTATTTCGTCCAGTCAGCCAACGGCCCGATCACCTACGGGAATTCCAATCCCTTAACCCAGGATTTCCAGGGAGCGAGACTCGCCGCCATAATCGATATTCCAGGAACAAGCTCGCTCCGCACAGCCACCGGATTCCCCTGTGGAGCCTCCCTCGCCGTCAAAGTCACGACAGAAGACATCCACGCCAAACTCTCATTCTACGGTAATCCCCGCCCGGTGTTGTCCACCATCAATGCCATCCCGGCATTGCGCAATATCCTACCCTTCCTGCTCGGCACAAAATGAAAACAGCTACCCGGTTGATTCTCCGCGACATGCTCCCGATGGCGTTCGCCTCAGAGCCTGAACGTCATTCCTCTTCCGACATATGGCTGAGACCCGGTATGGAATTCATCCCAGGAGAAAGGTATCTGGTCAGGTCTGAATCGGGGGGAGGGAAATCATCAATGTGCAGTTACCTCCACGGCAACCGCGACGACTATTCCGGGACGCTCATAATCGGAGACCGGAATGCGCGTCATCTCTCCGTCAGGGACTGGACAACACTCAGACGCGAAACCCTCGCTTACCTCCCGCAGGACATGGGACTCTTCCCCACCCTGACAGCCATTGAGAATGTGAGACTGAAAAACCGGCTCACAAACCACAAAACCGAAGAGGAGATAATGGAAATGCTCGACACTGTCGGTATCGGCCACCTCGCCGACCGTCCAGCCGGGAAACTTTCCATCGGTCAACAACAGCGCGTGGCGTTGGTCAGGACATTGTGCCAGCCATTCTCCATCCTGTTGCTCGACGAACCTGTCAGCCATCTCGACAGCGAGGCCAATCTCTCCATCTCATCGCTTGTCGACCGGGAAGCCGCCGAGAAAAACGCCACAGTGATTGTCACCTCTGTCGGCAATGACCTGATGCTCGACGGTTGCCGACAACTCTCACTCTGACCCACCTCCACCCTATCGCATTCATCACCATGGTCTGGAAACTATTAAGAACACATCTGAACGGATGGCAAATAGCCGCCTACACCGCCGCCAACCTCATAGGAATGATTATCGTCGGAATGGCGATGCAGATTTACCGCGATGTGGTTCCTGCCGACAACGGTTCAGCCTCCGACCCCTTGGGCGACATCCGCTACTCGGTGGTGTCACGCCCTGCGCGGACATCCTTTTTCGGCACCTCCACCCAAGGCATCACTGAGGAAGAAATCAACGACATAACCCGGCAGCCATGGGCCGCCTCCGCAGCGCCATTCATTCCCGCCGGATTCGATGTCACCGTAGGTCTATCATTCGGGGGAAGCGGCTTCTCGACCGCCCTGTTTTTCGAGGGTGTACCTGACGAATACCTCGATGTGAAACCCCAAGGATGGGGGTTTGACCCGGCCAAACCGGAAATCCCCATAATCCTGCCGCGCGACTATCTCACCCTATACAACTTCGGCTTCGCCCCCACTCGTGGCCTCCCCACAATCGACGAACACACCGCCTCCATGGCACCCCTGAAAGTCACAATCAGCGGCAACGGTATCTCGAAATCATTCCCGGGAAGAATCGTCGGTTTCTCCTCACGGCTCAACACCATCGCCGTACCGGAGGATTTCGTCATATGGGCCAACGGCATCTTCTCCCCCGGCGAACCTCCGGTGCCAACCCGTGTCATAATCAAGATGTCCGATCCCGGCAATCCCGAGATGTCCCGCTATCTCGCCTCCCACGAGCTTGAGGAATCTGCCGCCGGAGAGACCGCTTCAAGGCTCACCCATTTCCTGCGGATAGCCGCTGGAGCCGTAATCGGTGTCGGATTGCTCATATCCCTCCTTTCGGCAGGGATGCTGATTCTCAGCGTCTTCCTCCTGCTCCAGAAGAGCCGGTCAACATTGGCCGGACTCATGAACCTCGGGTATTCCCCAAAGAAACTCGCCGGATATTATTTCAGGTTCATCCTCGGGGTGAATGCCATTGTCCTGCTACTCTCCGCCGCCGCCATAGTCGCGGCCACATCCGTATGGCAGGCCAAACTCACCGACCTCGGCATAAATGCCGCCACGGTCTGGCCGACTGTCGCCGTCATGGCTGTCATCCTGGGGCTGCTGACCGCATTCAGCGGCTGCGTCACATGGCGCGTAATACGCAAAATATGGCGTGAATGACCAACTTTTCGCACCTTATCATTGTTTGCATTTTGCATTTATAGCCGTTTTTGTTAATTTTGCGAACACAACCGCAATCCACGATTCATCCAAGGTGCGTTATGGAAGACAAGAACAACATCAAAGATACCTCCAATCCGCCAGACGGATTCATCGAGGCAAACCTGCTCAACGAAGCCGAACTCGCCTCGCTGCCGTCGCTGTATATGTCGCTATGCCGGTCGGCCCGTGAAATAACCGAGCCTGCCGCCGACCGCCGCCTGCGCGAACTTATCGCCCGGGGAGCGAGGGAGGGTGTGTTTCCCCGTGACCGTTTCGGATTCAGCGCATTGACCAGGGCATTGCAGAGCGCGGATGCCTTCTGCCGCCGCGTCAGCCCCAACCGCAACGTCATCCTGGCGATGCTGCTCTACCGTATGTGTGACGGCAACTTCCTGACCTTGGAGAAAGTTGAGCAGGAATGGGGCGCGGATGTCGCCAAGATGGTCAAGGGATTGCTCAAAGTAGCCTCCCTTTATTCCCGTGGCACCACTCCCGAATCTGAGAATTTCAGGCGGTTGCTGATGGCGTTCGCCGACGACATACGCGTGATAATAATGATGATTGTCGACAGGCTTGTGCTGATGAAGCTCATCAACCACCACCCTGCCGAACGTCTCGTCCGCGACATCGCCGTCGAGTCGAACTACCTGTATGCCTCCCTTGCCCACCGGCTCGGACTCTACTCCATCAAGTCGGAGCTGGAAGACATGTCGCTCAAATACACCGACCGCGAGACATATACCGACATCGCCCGCCAGCTCAACGAACGCAAGACCAAACGCGACGCATACATCTCGGCCTTCATAGCCCCTCTCCGCGAGAAGCTAATCGCCCAAGGGCTGAATTTCGAAATCAAGGGACGCACAAAGTCGATTTTCTCAATCTGGAACAAAATCAAGAAGCAGAAAAACGACATCGACCATATATATGACCTCTTCGCAATCCGTATCATAATTGACACACCTCCGGAACGAGAGAAGAGTGACTGCTGGCTGGCATACTCGGTAGTCACCGACATGTACCAGCCCAATCCGTCACGAATGAAAGACTGGATTTCAGTCCCGAAAAGCAACGGTTACGAGTCGCTCCACATCACCGTCGCCGGGCCGGAGGGGAAATGGGTGGAGGTGCAGATCCGAACCCGCCGCATGGACCTTGTGGCCGAAAAAGGCCTGGCGGCCCACTGGCGTTACAAGGGGATAAAGAGCGAGGAGGTGCTTGACACATGGATGAACAAAATCCGCGACCTGCTGGAGGACACCGAGTCCGGTCCGATGGAGCTGATGCGCAACTTCAAGATGGACATCTACGACAAGGAGGTATTTGTCTTCACCCCTCGCGGCGACCTTTTCCGTCTACCAGCCGGAGCAACTCTGCTCGACTTCGCTTTCCACATCCACACCAATGTCGGAAGCCAATGCACCGGAGGCCGCGTCAACGGGAAGAATGAGAAACTGACTTACCGGCTGCGCAGCGGTGACACCGTGGAGATACAGACCTCGGCCAACCAGTCACCCAAACCTGACTGGATAAACATCGTGGTGACATCCAAGGCGCGCACCAAGATACGCCAGACCCTCAAGGAACGTCAGAACAAGTCGGCCGAGCTTGGACGCGAGATGCTGATGCGACGTCTCAAGAACCGCAAGGTGGAGTTTGAGGAAGCGTCGGTGAGCAAGCTTGTCAAAAAGATGGGCTACCGCAACATGACCGACTTCTTCAACGAAATCGCCGAGGGACGGCTGGATGTCAACGATGTCATGGAGCGGTATGTCAGCTTCGAGTCCCCACAATCCCATGACTCCCATTCCGGGAAGGTCTCGGCGGAGGAGTTCAACCTGCAGACACTCCAGGGAGATGACACTGAAAGTTCCGGCAGCTCAGAGGATGTGCTTGTCATAGGCAACGACATCAAAGGTATAAACTACAAGTTCGCCCGCTGCTGCAATCCCATCTATGGTGATGAGGTGTTCGGATTCATCTCGGCTGAAGGGGTGATAAAAATCCACCGTGCCGACTGTCCCAACGCCGCCAACATCCGCGACCGTTACCCCTATCGAGTGATACCCACCCGCTGGTCAGGGAAAATCGGCTCACAGATGGGAGCCACCCTCCGTGTGGTCGGCCACGACGACATCGGCATCGTGACCAACATCACCTCGATAATCAACAAGGAGAAGAATGTCTCGCTCCGCGCTATCTCGATCGACTCCAACGACGGGCTTTTCCAGGGTCACCTGTCGGTCGGAATCCAGGACAACGATTCATTGAACGCCCTTATCCGGAAAATCAAGACCGTCAAGGGGGTCAAAGAGGTGTCGCGTGCCCGCTGATATGGATTTTTGAAGTAATTGGTCAAGAATCGGGTAAAATTGTATCAGTTTACAGGGATGCAAAAAACGTAACTTTGCAGTAACGGATTTTTCCGTTCCTTACCCTAAAACTAACTCAATTTTATCCATGATCAAACATTTGCTGACCGGGGCATTGCTCTGCTCTACCCCATTGGCCATCTCCGCGGCCGACAATCTCAATGTCATGCCGTGGGTCAACGGCACCGAGTGGAGCAGTACTTCGGTCGAAAAAAGGAGCGACGGAACCTACACCATCCATGTCCCTGACAACTGGGCGGGTGCCGGGATTGATTTCGCCGCGGACCATCCGAATTTCAATGTCGCCGATTACACCGGTGTATTCATTGATGTCTCGGCAGATGGCGCAGGCAACAAGATGGTCTACGTCAACTATTCCGACGGTAGTTACCTTGAAGACGGCACTCAACCCCAAAGCGGGACATATATGTTCGAAAGCGGGAAGAAGGTTGATAAAATAGTCTTCAAATTCGAGAATGGCGGGACCTACCTGATGAAAGAGTTCACTCTGCTTGCCCCCAACACCTCCGAGCCTGTCGAGCTTGCGGCCGACGAATGGAACCTCAACGCCTGGGGAGACAAACACACCATCGGAGCGGAAGCCTTTTCCGGGATAACCGCCGGCGACAACCTGATTATCACCTATTCCGCACGGGGTAATGCCCAGGCTCAGATTTACGCCCCGCGCAAGGACGGCTCTGTCAACGCCAATTCCTCCCTTGAGGCATGCCATCTCCACACCACCGTCACAAACAACGGCATCTACGCCGACATCCCTCAGGCCGACAACGCCTTCCTGACCGTCAAGCTCGACGAGGATATGGTCAGCTGTCTGAAAAGCTTCGGCCTTGTATTCGAGGGACACGACATCACCTTCACGAAAGTGAGCCATCTGCCGTCAAACCGGACGGTAGATGTCGAGGAACTGCCTGAACCGGCCCTCGACCCAGTGACCCCCGATGAAGGACTCGGAGGGACACCTATGGGTGTCGCGCCGAAGAATGACCTTCCGAAATTATTCGACAGCAATTCCGGCACCGCATTCCGCGCCACACGCGCCGACCGCGCATGGGCCGGTCTCGACCTCGGCGAACAATACATCATCACCAAAGTAAAATGGATGGCCGCCGACAATGAGTCCTGGAAAGTGAATCTCGGGATTTTCGAGGGAGCCAACAAGGAGGATTTCTCAGATGCCATACCCATCCATATGATTATCGGCTCAAAAGGAGCCGGAGAATGGAACGAGGCCGACATCGCCTGCTCGCGAGGCTTCCGCTATGTCCGATATGTAGGCCCGCGCCGCCTGACGAATGCCGCCGACGGCAACGGTGCCGGAGGCAGTGAAGGCTCCCACGCCGAGATGGCTGAATTGCGCTTCTTCGGACATCAGGGAGCGGGGGATGATTCCGGTCTCTACCGCTTCTCCAACCTCCCGACTGTCGTGCTTAACACAGTCGATATGGAAGAGCCCCATGACCAGAACGTAGACCCCGACAAGGAACATGACCTCACCGCCACCCTCACCATAATCGGCTCGGACGGGAAGGTTGTCAGTGCGCCGGGCATAACCCGTGAGCGCGGTAATTACAGCCGCACCTTCCCGAAGCGTCCCCTCCGGATGAAGTTCGACAAAAAGAACACACCGGTTTCCGACGCGACAGCCAAAAAGAAGAAATGGGAACTGCTCAACAATTATGGAGACAAGACCCTCATGCGTAACCTCGTCGCGTTTGACATAGCCCGGATGATGGGTATGGAGTATGTGCCGTTCTGCACACCGGTCGACGTGGTTCTAAACGGTGAATACCGTGGTTGCTACCAGCTGGCCGACTCCAAGGAGGTTGACGATAACCGCGTCAACATCCACGAGATGACACTTGAGGATGCGCTTGCCGGAGGGGAATCGCTCACCGGCGGTTACTTCCTCGAAGTGGATGCCTACGCCAAGGATGAACCTGCCGGGACATGGTTCACCTCCAGCGCCTACGACATACCTGTCACCGTCAAGGCTCCCGATGACAAGGATGTGCTTTTCCAAACCGGCGCTCCCCTGTCATATATCACCGGCCACTATTCGGAGATGGCAGGGAGGGTCAGCGACGGCAAACTGTCAGGCTCGGGAAGCTACCGCGAGATGTTTGATGTGGAGTCGTTCCTCCAGCTGCTGATGACCAATGAAATCGGTGGCAACAAGGATGTGATGTGGAGCTTCAACATGTACAAGGACGCGGGTGATCCTCATATTTACAGCGGCCCGGCCTGGGACTTCGATGTCGCATTCGACAACAGCCGTTACCTCAGCCATCAGGCTTATGAGGGTAACGAAGGTTACCTCTACAAAATCACCGAATCAGTAGCCGGAGGGTTCCGCGATTTCACGGACAAGGTGATGTCCGACCCCCAGACCGCCGACGAGCTTCGCCATCTGTGGGGAGCCGCCCGCGACAACGGGCTGAGCTACGAGTATCTCGCCTCCAGGATTGACTACTACACCACACTGCTCGATGAGTCGCAAAAGCTCAACTTCCAGCGTTGGCCTATCCTCGACACTCCGGTGCATGACAATGCCGTGGCCCGTGGAAGTTTCGAGGCGGAGGTTGCCCACATCAAGAATTTCTGCCGGAAAATCATCGACCATTTCGACTCCAGAATTGGCTACACCCAGGGGGAACACTCCGAGATGGTGACCCCGATGGTCTCAGATGACGATTCAAAATTCCGTCTGACTGTTCCTTACGGAAAACTGATGGTCTCAGACAAGATAATCGACGGGGAGGCAAATCTTCCCGCCCGCGCTTCACAGCTGAACGGTGATTTTGTAAATGCCGACAAGGAATGGACACTCGACAAAACCGCCCTCGATGCCGACCACCTCGTGACAGTGTTTGCCCGCCACGCCGGCCGCGAGAGTGAAATCGAGAGTTACCGCGTCAGCCGCGACGGCACGATTTCAGCGGTAGCCACCATCGGCGACGATTACGACGAAGAATCTCCCAAGGAATATTACACCCTGACCGGTGTGCGGGTGAATCCGTCAGAAACCACCCCGGGGGTCTATATCTGTCGCCAAGGCAGCAAGGTCAGCAAGATAATCCTCCGCTGAATCCACTTTTAAGGTAACCAGTATTTGGTCAAGTCAACAAAACTCACTACCTTTGGGGTAGAAGTTTTGTTGACTTTTTTATGAAAACTGCCAATACTCTGCATATCATACTCGCCGGATGCATCCCGGCCTTTTGTGCCTTGTCTGCAATCACCGGCTGCTCCGGCTCCGGGAAGCCTGTCCCCGAGGCACAGGCACTTTTCGACGGGGCGTCGCTCGCTTACGAGACTGCCGACTACTCCCGCGCCGAGATTCTGCTTGACTCCCTACAGAAAAGCTACCCCGCTGAAATATCGCTCCAGAAGGAAGGAATGGCCCTCCGTCCGAAGGTCATCGAGAAGGCGACACTACTGAAAATCTCCACCAACGATTCCCTTATGGCTCTCGACAAGGTGGAGGCCGAACAGCTCAAACCCAGGCTCAAATGGATAAAGACTCCCCGTATGCTTGAAGGGTATTGGATAGCCTCCAAAGGTTACAACCCCTCATTCATGTCGACAACCGCCATCCAGGGTCGCGTTTCCGAAATCGGAGAGTTCTACATCGTCTCCTCCGCCAAGCCTTCGCTGGGTCACACCTCGATAGCCATATCAAACGGCTCATCATCGGTATCAACACCCGAAGTCCCTTATGACGGGGAGAGCAACTACCGCATAGACGGCGGGGAAATCATCACCTTCTCCCCGGCGCAGAGCGACACCATCGGACAGTTCGCCCTGGCCAATTCCGGCAAACCGCTTACCGTCACATTCCGTGGGAAATCCTCCAAGCCGGTGAAACTCTCGGCGGCTGAAAGCGCAGCCTTGGCCGATACCTACGCCTACGCGCGGGCCGTCAGCCGTGCCCGTCAGCTGGCAGTGGAACGTGAACGCCTCGAAGCCACCCTCCAGGTGGCCCGCAACCAGATTGCGCGCACCGCCCCCGAAACCGAGTCTGAAAAATAATCCGCCCCCCGTTGAGATTGTTGGCAATTTTTTCGTAACTTTGCCCGACCAAACGGGGCGCACTGAAAATGCCCCCAACAGCAAAACATTTTCAACTGATGATCAACCGAATTTTGATACGCATCAAGGTAGTGCAGATGCTTTATGCCTACCTGCTTACCCGTAGTGAATTCCACATCGAGAGCGCCCCGGAGAAGAAAACCCGCGACGCGCGTTACGCCTATTCCCTATATCTCGACCTGCTGCTGATGATTCTCCAGCTCTCGGGATGCAAGGTGAAACCCGGCAACCTGCGCGGCTCAATCGACTCCCTCCGTGAGTCAAACATGCTGGCCGGAACCGCACTGGCCAAAGCCCTTTCGGCAGACATCTCCATACGCGAGCTTATCGGCAAAGGTTCCCCCACGATTGACAACTTTGACGGAGCTTTACCCGGGCTGTATCATAAGATAATCGAATCAGCCGTCTACGCCGACTACCGCAAGAAAAAAGGCAAGAAGACCCTCGCCGAAGATGTGAAGCTCTGGACTGTGCTGCTGTCAACCGTCCTGGCCAAAGACCCCGTACTGCTGGAGAAAGCCCGCGAGAACGAGGATTTCACATCCGTCGGTTTCCGTCAGGCCTTCACGATGGTGGCCAACACCCTCAACGATTTCTCTGACACCCGCAGCTCTCTCACCCAGGCCAGGAAATCGCTCAACGATTCCCTGGAGAAAGCCTACGAGCTTTATATTTCGCTGCTCCTGCTCCCCTGCTACCTCACCGACCTCGAAGCCGAACGCATCGAGGCCGCCAAAGAGAAATATTGCCCCACCGACGAGGAGCTGAACCCCAACACCCGCTTCATCGACAACCGCTACGTCAAGGCAATCCGCGAGTCGGAGGAGATAGCCCAGTATGTCAAGGATCACCCCGTGGCGTGGGACGGCGACTATTACATGCTCAAAGAGCTTCTTGACGCTGTACGCCAGAGCGACACCTACAAGGAATACATGGAGGCCGATGCTGTCACATTCCAGGATGACTGCGAGTTCTGGCGCCGCACTCTGAAAAATGTGATTTTCCCTGCCGACGCGCTTGCCGAGGGTATGGAGAACAAGTCGGTCTACTGGAACGACGACCTCGCCGTCATGGGCACCTTCACCCTCAAGACCATCAAACAGATGGCCAACGCCGGTGACGGTTCTGTCGAGGTGCTGCCGGTCTACAAGAACAGCGACGACGCCAACTTCGGCCCAGAGCTGTTCACCGGAGCCATCAACAACCGCGAGGAATACCGCTCATATATCGACAAGTTCATCAACGGCTCGCAATGGGATCCCGAACGTCTGGCATTCACCGACATCGTGATTCTCATCACAGCCATCACAGAGCTGCTCAACTTCCCCTCGATTCCCATCCCCGTGACCCTCAACGAGTACATCGAAATCGCCAACTACTATTCGACCGCCCGCAGCGGCCAGTTTATCAACGGTGTCCTCTACTCGATAGTCAACTACCTCAAGGAGGAAGGGAAGCTGATGAAATAAGCTTCGTATCCCATTTGAAAACGAATAACAATAACCGAAAATAAAAATCCCGATGATTACCAACCTCATCCCCCTCCAGGCCGCCACAGGTGGCGCCGATTACACTGGCATCATTATGATTGTCGGCCTTATCCTGGTGTTCTATTTCCTGATGATCCGTCCCCAGCAGAAGAAACAGAAGGAAATCCGCAAGTTCCGTGAAGGCCTCAAGAAAGGCGACAACATCATCACCGCCGGTGGTATCCACGGCAAAATCAAGGAAGTGAAAGATGACAGCTTCCTGGTGTCCGTGTCTGACAACACAGTTCTGCGCATCGACAAAGGTTCGGTATATCCCTCCGCAGCCGACGCCCAGGAGCAGGAAGCCAACAAGACCAAAGCCTGATAGTCCCCACGGCGACCGTGTCACACGCCGGGTTGCCGACTAACCGCCTGACCGAATATGGTGGATTACAGGAAATACTACCGTAAGTTCAAGGAGGACTTGCGCACCACAGCGGGGCGCAACGTCCTCACTTTTCTTGTGTTCCTGATTATCTCCACCATCTTCTGGTTCCTTATGGCCCTCAATGACGAGATTCAGAAAGACTACAAGGTGCCCTTGCGTCTTGAAGAATTCCCCAAAAACATGACCATCATTTCAGGTAATGCACCGACCGTCAATGTGACCATAAAAGACAAAGGATCGGCCCTCGCCAAATTTGCCTGGGGAGCCAAACCGGTGCTGAAACTCCGCTACGACCAATTCAGCCGCCCCAGCGATTATCATCTGCTGCTCAACGAAGCCCAGCTCAACTCGGCCCTGAGAGGCATCTTCGGCACCAGTGCCTCCATTGTCGCCGTCAGACCCGACTCCCTCCACCTCTACTACACCACCAACCCGGGTATCCCAGTCAAGGTAATCGTGGATGCCGACATCACCACCCTCCCCCAATACGAGGCGTTCGGTTCTCCGAAAATATCAACCGACTCGGTAATGCTCTACTCCAACCAGAAAGAGAGGTTGCAGATAAAAGAGCTTACCACCACTCCGATTTCCCTCTCACGACTCTCAGACACCACCACCGTGGAGGTCAGCATCCTCGTGCCTGACGGCATGAAGGCAGTCCCCTCCAAAGTGAAGGTGACATTCCCCATCGAACCGCTCGTCACCAAGACGCGAAAGCTGAAAATCGAGCCAATCAATGTTCCCGGCGGGACTCGTCTGATTCCCTTCCCCGCCATCGTCGAGGCGACATACCTGCTGCCCAAAAGCACCTACTCCGCGGCCAACACATCCCTGAAAGCCACCGTCGATTACAACGACATCACATCCGGCAAGAAGACAATCCCCGTAAGGCTAAGCGGAGTCCCACCCTACTACCAGAGTGCACGTCTGCTGACATCCGAAGTCGAATTTCTCATAGAACAGGAATAAATGACACCCCTGATTGCAATCACCGGAGGCATAGGCAGCGGCAAATCAGCCGTCAGCCGGTGTCTGACCGCCTGGGGGCTAAAGGTCTATGACTGTGATTCCCGTGCCAAAGCCCTGATGGACAACGACACCCGGATACACCGCCGCCTCTGTGAGGAGATTTCCCCGAAAGCTGTCAGCAACGGGGTCATCGACCGCAGACATCTTGCCGACATCGTATTCGCGGACTCCGCCAAGCTCGTCCGGCTCAACGCCATCGTCCATAGCCACGTCACTGAAGACATACGCCGCTGGCGCGAAGCCAACTCTGCTGCCCCGTTGCTCTTCGTCGAGACCGCAATACTCCTTGAGAGCAATCTCCACAATGAGGTGGATGAGATATGGGTTGTGGAAGCGGATGAAGACACCCGCCTCAGCCGTGCCTGCAAACGTGACTCCGCCTTACCCGAACAAATAAAAGCGAGGATGCGGCGTCAGCGCAAAGTCGCCAAGGAGGATGTATCCGTCCCCTTCCGCGTCATCGACAACAACGGCCACCTCCCGCTGCTTCCTCAGCTTGAAAGATTGCTCCTCCTCCATTCCGTCTCCCCCTCCTCTCTCCCCGGCCAATGGAAAAACTGATGCAGTTTGTATGGCGGCACCGTCTATGGGACTACACCCCGCTCCGGACTTCAGACGGCAAACGTGTCAGGATTATCCATCCCGGCACACTCAACTCTGACTCCGGCCCTGACTTCTTCAACGCGTCGATAGAAATCGACGGACAGCGGTGGGCAGGAAATGTGGAAATCCATGTCAGGGCTTCCGACTGGTTCCGTCACGGACATGACCGCGACCGGGCATATGACTCGGTGATTCTGCATGTGGTCCAAATCGACGACACTCAGGTCAAGCGTCCCGACGGCTCCATCATCCCCCAGACAACCGTCAAATGCTCTGCCCAGGCAGCCGCGCGATGCAATATGCTGATGTCCGGAGCCGCTGCAGGCTTACCCTGCGCCAAGACGATCGCTTCCCTCGAAAAGATATACCATACCGAATGGCTGACCGCTCTGGCCATCGAACGCCTGTATGCGAAAAGTGACCGCATACTCGACCTGGTCAGATTCACCGAAGGTGACTGGGAGGCGGCGGCATACATCACCCTGTCGCGTTCGCTCGGATTCGGGCTGAACGCCGAGCCGTTCGAGGTGCTGGCAAAGAACCTCCCGCTGAAATTCCTCAACCGCCACCGCGACGAGCTGGTCACGATGGAGGCCCTGGTATTCGGGCAGGCCGGTATGATTCCGGCCCCTGCCAACGATGAAGATGGATATATCACGCGCCTGCGCCAGGAATACAATTTCATGGCCCATAAATTCAGCCTTCATCCTCTTCCTCTCCAATGGAAACTCTCTCGGACGCGTCCCCAGAATTTTCCCCACCGCCGTCTCGCTCTGCTTGCCGAGAAAATCCATCGCGGATTCTCCCTGATCGGACGGCTTGACGACATCATCGCCGACCTGTACCGCCGCCGTGAGAAGTCATTCATGGAGACCCGCTGCTATTATCCGCATATCCCAGAACCTGTTACCCCCCAGTTCCCCTCCCTTCAGGAAATCCGCGAGGAATTTGACATCCGCCTGACCGGATTCTGGGCCACAAGATACACATTCGGGACTTCCGGCAAAGGGGCGTCGCCACGCGCCCTGACCGACAGCTCGATTGACCGCCTGGTAATCAATGTGGCCATCCCCCTGATGCTCGCCCGCTCCACAGCACGCGGGGATGTGGCCACAATGCGCCTCATCCCTGAACTGCTGCGTTCCTTCCGGGCCGAGGACAACAAAGATGTCAGGCTCTTCACCTGCGCCGGGATGGAATGCCGCGACGCTTTCGACTCCCAGGCGATGATACAGCTGCGACGTGAATATTGCGAAAAAAACAAATGCATATATTGCCGTTTCGGCCACAGGATGCTGGCCTCGGAAATACAAGGATAAACGTATAGTAGCCAAATCCGCCACATCGCATATGACAATTATCCCCTCCTATCCTTTGTAAAATGGGAGATATTTGGTATTTTTGCAAATACCTTGAAGACTATATATACGCATACGGCTGGCATACGACTTGTCAGCGTTATTGTGTGAACTGTCTAAGGCATACGTAGTCAACATTTTACGGAGTACGTTGGATGGAAGTTCTCCGTGGACACCCGTAAAAAACCTTGAATATGGAACCCGCAAACGAAGTAAAAACCAGGAGACCGCGCCGCTCGAAAGCCGACATCGAGGAAGCCATACATAAGGCAGCTGTTGCGCAAATAAAAAAGAAAGGATTCTCGCTCGCTTTAGTGACCGATATCGTAAAACGGGCAAAAATCGAACCTATCGTTTTCTATAACCGCTACAAAAACCTCGACGAGTTTTATGATGAATTCGTCAAGAATTATGATTATTGGCTCAGCGACCTCGTGAGGGACTCTATCGAGGAAATCGGCTCTGAGGAAGGTTACAGCAACATCCTTGAGAAGTTGTTGACAAACCTTATGTCCGAAGAAATCATGACAGAGCTGCTCAGATGGGAAATCGCGGAAGGGAACCATATCACCGAACGTACATCTCGCCTGCGCGAGCTGCATGCCCTCGAACTGGTCAACTCATACAGCGACCTCTACCGCCGCGAGAATCTGGACATCGCCGCGATAACAGCCCTTATGGTAGCCGGAATCTACTACCTGGTACTTCACAAAGACCGTTCCACATTCGCCGGCATCGACATAAACACCATACCCGGGAAAAGGAGGATGCTCAAAGCAATACGCAGCATCGCTTCGATGATGTTCCGGGAAGAAGAGAACTCACGCCTTTCTACATGCGATGGCGACGAGGAGGCCGAGACATACCGCCGCAACTATGAAGCCGCCTGCCGCGAACGTGTGGAGAGCGATTTCCGCGACCATGTGGAAGACCTTATGGAGGCCCGACGCATCGCCGACCGCAAACGTATCGCGGAGAACCTTCGAGTGCAAGGAATTTCGGAGGAGTTGATAGCCCGTTGTGTCAACGACAACAACGACGACTGACATCCCCTAAGATCATATCAACGGCATCCCGGCCTTTCACTCCTAAAAACTTCAGACTTGGCATAAAACTATCTTACATATCTTCAACCCAACGACACAATCATATCCAACGATCATTGTGTCAGAAAGGCCGGATATCAAATATGCACGGTATCACATCTGCGACATCCGTGCATATTTGCATCTGTACCGAAAGATGTAGCCGACGCCATCGTATAAGAGGTACAGAGAGTAGATATAGAGAGTAGATATAGAGAGTAGACCATCCCCCAGAGAATACGCCATCGTGCAGAGAAGATGTCATCGTGTAGAGAAGATGCCATCGTATAGAGAAGATGTCATCGTGTAGAGAAGATGCCATCCGGATGGCGGGCGCATTGTGAAAATCGGGAGGGAGCGGTGGCGGGAACGCGGCACAGCACCGGAATGTCTGAGCCCGGAGGGCGAGTTCCCGGTGCGCCGCGTGGAGCCACCATGCTCCCTCCCATAGATTTTCACGCGTCCTTGGCCTTTTGGTTCTTTTGGGCCTGCCAAAAGAACGGAAGCAACACTGCCAAAAGAACGGAAGCGATAAGAACGAAAGCAAACCTCAGATACGCTCAAGCACCGTAGATATAAGATCGCGTATTGCAGTCTTATAATTCGGAGTCACATCATGACGCATACGGTTGGCGATAATCGAGCATACCGTCATAGCGCGGTGTCCCATAAGCCGTCCGAGACCCTGCAGAGGAGCCGATTCCATCTCATAGTTGGTCACCTTGCGGTCATTGAACCTGAATTCCTCGATGCTCTGGTTAAGCCCCGGATTTGCAAGCGGCAGACGAAGCTCACGCCCCTGCGGGCCGTAGAATCCGACAGCCGAGATCGTGTTGCCGCGCACCATATCATCCTGACCGATCTGATCGACAAGCGACTTGTCGGCATCCACGACATAAGGCTTCGCCCAGAGAGGATTCCAGGCGGTATGATCACAGAACGCTTTTTCGAATTCAAGGTCAGCCACCTCATTGCGCCCGGCGTAATAGTTGAGGACACCGTCGAAACCGATAGCCTTCTCGGCGATTACCGGAGTACCGACAATCAGTTCAGGCTGGAGAGCGCCGGAAGTACCGATGCGCACCATCGTCAGCTGGCGGTGAGTGTCCTTGACCTCGCGGGTGGCGAAATCGATGTTGGCCAGTGCGTCAAGCTCATTGATGACGATATCGATATTGTCAGGGCCGATACCGTGGCTGAGACACATGATAGGTTTACCCTTGTAAGTACCACCGATAGTATGGAACTCGCGTGAGGAAACCTCGAAATCCCGGGTGTCGAAATGCTCGGCGACGATATTGACGCGGGCAGGGTCTCCTACGAGAATGATGCGGTCGGTCAGCTGATCGGGACGCAGGTGGAGGTGAAAGACTGAGCCATCCTGATTGATGATAAGCTCCGATGGAGCGATGATTTTCTTTTCCATGGTCTATGTATGGGTTTGTGGTTGCTTATTTATATCTATATAATTATATATATGTGTGAAGTCTACAAATAATATAAAACGGGAAGCGGCCTGTTTGTTTACCCGGGAATGTCAGGCAAGCCGGTAACGCGAACCGGGTAACGCCATGACCACACCGTCCATCTCCAGCTCCATCAGCATCCCCATGAGTCTTCCGACCGGAATACCGGTATGGGCGCAAAGGGGGTTGATTTGCCCCTCGCCATTCGTGGTCAGGTAATCGACAATCATCTGTTCCTCGGGGGTGAAACTCCTGAACAGCTCCTGTTGAGCCCCCACCACAGGACGGCCTGACCACCCCATAGTGTCCATTATATCATCAGCACTCCCGCACAACACCGCAATCTGACGACGTATCAGACGGTTGCATCCTCCACTGTAATGGTCACTGGTGCGTCCCGGCAGAGCGAACACCTCGCGGTCATACTCCCGTGCGAGACGGGCCGTGTGGAGCGCTCCCCCATGGTCGGCGGCAGACTCCGCGACAACAAGGCAGTCGACCATCCCCGCCACAATCCTGTTCCTGGCCAGGAAATTGCCCCGGAAAGGACGGGTGTTGCTCGGGTAATCTGTCAACACCATCCCCCCGCCGAGCGCCATGCGGGCGGCATCGTTGCGGTTCTCGGCCGGATACATCATATCAAGCCCGTGGGCAACGATTCCTGCGGTAGGGACTCCGGCGGCCATCGCACGGCGGTGGGCGGTTACATCACAGCCAAGCGCGAGACCGCTGACAATCAGCAACCCCTCAAGCCGCTCCGCCAGATCATCGACCAGTTTGTTGATGAAATTCACTCCGTAATGGGTCGCATTGCGTGTGCCGACAATCCCCACCACATGCCGCGCGTTGAGGTCGCAATCCCCCCTCGCGTAAAGCAACAACGGAGCATCCTCACATTCCAGCAGCCTGCGGGGAAATTCCTCCCCGGTGAAATAAAGGCATCTGACAGAGTTGGCGGTGACAAACCTCACCTCCTCCCTTGCCCGGACCAGCAGCTCCTCCCTCATTCCATCCTTGAAATGACGGCTTCCAAGCCCGGTGAGGCGTTCAATCTCCCTCAGGTCAAGCCTGAAAAAAGCCTCCTCGGAGCCAAGCGCGTCCAACAGGTGGCGCGCCGCCCCGACAGTCATCCCCTTTATCCGGGAAAACGCAATCCGGTATGTCAGGAGTTCGGCTTCGGTCATACCTTCTGGTCGGGTGGGAGACAATCGGCAAACGCAGCCGCGAGCTGTTCCCCGCGCGAAAGACGGCCATTCTCAAGGGCTACTATGCTCACAAGGGCCTTCACCACCTGTTTGCCACGGGCGTTGAAGATGTCCTGATGGAAAACAAACCGCGCCCCTTTGCGCTCCAGCCAGAGACAGCTGGTCATGGTCTCGGCCAGACGCAGCGGGGTCAGATAGGAAATCTCTATCTTGCTGACCACCGGGTCAATCCCCTGACGCTGCATATCGCGGAAAGAGACCCCGCGTTCCTGACAGAACTCATGGCGCGTATGCTCCAGGTAGTGGAGATAGTTGGCGTTGTTGACTATCCCTTGGGAATCAACTTCGTAGTCCCTGACTTTCAGGGGCATCCGGTAGATGTACGGATCCTTTCGGCTATCTTTGTTGTCGGTTTCCATTACGGGCTGCTATGATGTAACAAGATTCAAAGTTAACCATTTTATTCGGGATTACACCACAGTTCATCCCGTTTTTTTTGTGCATCTCGCCGCAAACAGCTATCTTTGCATAAAACTACAAGCTTTCTGAGATGAAGAAACTTCTTACCGCACTAACAGTTACATTAAGCCTAATGTCACCAATGACCTCACAGGCACAGCCTGCTCCGGGCGCCGTGTTCGCCGACCAATTCAACACCGTCCACTCGACGGCCCCCTTCTCGAAAATATCCAACGCCGATTATGAACCCGCCATCGACCGTGGCATCGAGAAGGCCAAAGCCGAGATTGAGGCAATCGCCAACAACCCCGAAGCACCCACATTCGAGAACACCATCGTGGCCCTTGACCGTTCAGGCCAGGACCTCAACCGTGTCCTCAATGTCTTCTTCCCCATCCTCTCGGCCGATGCCGACGACGAACTGATGGAGATTTCAATGCGTGTCACCCCCAAACTCTCCGACTACTCCACCTCCATCATCCTCAACGAGAACCTCTGGAAACGAATCAAGTCGGTCTATGACAACCGCCAGACTCTCAACCTCACTCCCGAGCAGCAGATGCTTCTCGACGAGACTTACAACAACTTTGCCCTCTCCGGAGCCAACCTCCAGGGCGAGGACCGCGAGAAATTCCGTCAGATTTCATCGGAGCTTTCCGAACTGACCACCATCTTCGGCCAGAATGTGTTGAAGGAACTCAACACTTACGAAATCTGGCTCACTGCCGACGACCTCGCCGGGCTCCCCAAGGGTATCGTCGACGAGGCCGCCCAGATGGCTGCCGCCAAGGGGCGTGACGGGGAATTCCTCTTCACCCTCGCCCAGCCCACCTATATGGCGTTCATGAAATACTCTGACCGCGCCGACCTGCGCGAGAAGTTCTACCGTCTTTATACCGGCCGCAACACCTCGGGTGAATACAACAACCTGCCGGTGCTGACCAAAATCGCGGCCCTGCGTCTCCAGCTGGCCAACCTCCTGGGAAGCAAGACCTACGCCGAGCATTCGCTCAAGCGCACCATGGCCCGCACTCCGGAGAATGTCTACAAACTTCTCGACCAGCTGCGCGACGCTTACCGTCCCGCCCTCGACAAGGAGATGGCCGAACTGACCGCTTTCGCCTCCAAGACCGAGGGGAAACCGGTGGAAATCAACGCTTGGGATTACAGCTACTACGCCAACAAGCTCAAGAACGAGCGTTACTCATACGACGAGGAGCAGCTCCGCCCCTACTTCGAGCTTGACAACGTAATCGACGGAGTATTCGGCCTTGCCACTAAGCTCTATGGCCTGAAATTCACCCCCAACGACTCCATCGAGGTCTACCATCCCGACGTGAAGGCGTTCGACGTGACAGGCGAGAACGGAGAGTTTATCGGTGTCATCTACACAGACTTCTTCCCCCGCGACACCAAGCGCCCCGGAGCCTGGATGACCGGTTTCTCCGACCAGTGGATTGACGGCGAGGGTGTCGACCACCGACCCTTGGTGTCAATCGTGATGAACTTCACCAAACCCACCGCCGACAAGCCTTCGCTGCTCACCCCCTATGAGGTCGAGACCTTCCTCCATGAGTTCGGCCACGCCCTCCACGGCCTGCTGACCCGCTGCAACTACTCATCACTCTCGGGCACAAACGTCTACCGCGACTTCGTGGAACTCCCCTCACAGTTCAACGAGAACTACCTGACCGAAAAGGAATTCCTCGACTCCTTCGCCAAGAACTACCAGACCGGTGAAGCGTTGCCCCAGGAGATGGTCGACAAAATCGTGGCCTCCTCACAGTTCGGCGCGGCATACGCCTGCATGCGCCAGCTCTCATTCGGATATGTCGATATGGCATGGCATTCACTCTCCGACACCACCGCCGTCGCCGACCCCGTGGCATTCGAACGTGCCGCTATGGAGCAGGTGCGCATCTTCCCCAACGTTGACGGCTCGGCAACCTCACCCCAGTTCAGCCATATCTTCGCCGGAGGATACGCCGCCGGATATTACTCCTACAAGTGGGCCGAAGTCCTCGACGCCGACGCCTTCGCCCATTTCAAGGAAAACGGCATCTTTGACCGCAAGACAGCCGACTCATTCCGCCACAACATCCTTGAGAAAGGTGGCACAGAGGCTCCCGACGTGATTTACAAGCGTTTCCGTGGCCAGGATCCCACAATTGACGCCCTCCTCATCCGCGACGGCATCAAGACTCCCGACGCTCCCGCGTCACTTCTCAAAAAAGACTGAATTCGGCCCAATTAGGCTGATTTCCACCCCACAGGCCGGTGTGTCAAAATTCATTTCTGTTGACACACCGGTCTGTTTATTATATCTTCCGCTTATATTATACTTCCGCTTAATAGTGGCATAAGCTCATAACTATGAACTCATAATGAGAGTATAAGCTCATACCGACATTATAAACTCATAATGACATTAAACTCATAATGAATGATTGCATATGTTCATAATGATGGACTAAGGTCATTCCCACTGACGATTCCGAAGGAATCATTTATCTGAATAGCCGGGGGTTGGCGCGAGGGAAGGCCGACAGGCCGACCCGAAGCGGTAACCCCCGGTAACCGTATGCAATCATGGATTCCGAAGGAATCTTTTTTGATACTCCCCATTTTCGTCTGATATCAAAAAAGATTCCTTCGGAATTTCATCTTTGACGAATCCAAACCGTGGGTTGCCGCTTCGTGACCGCCCCACAAGGGGGCTTTGCACTCGCGCCAACCCACGGCTATTCAGATAAAGGATTCCTCCGGAATCGTCCAAGGATGCGTCCAAGATTCCTATCCTAAATCCGTAGGTTTTGACACACCGGGCTGCTTTTTCCAAAATTATGTTATTAAACATATATGATTTTAGGAGTTTTTTAGAAAAATTTTGCCAACTTTGCGCCAAATTTAGTCATCGCCTGTGTTAAGGCGACCTTCTCTAAGATTATATAATATCTACTTACATTATCTCAACCTATTAATCTATTAACCATCCTCAGAAAATGAGAAAGTTAACACAATGGCTCATTATGGCACTTGCTATGTTGATAGCGATGCCGTCGATGGCCGAGACTTTCGTAGGGGGTCGAACAGACTTCCGCGATGAGACTATCTACTTCGCTATGACGACCCGTTTCTATGACGGAGATCCCCAGAACAATGTCTGCACCTGGGACAAGCAGGAGCAGCAAATCAAGACAAATGACCCCGCTTGGCGTGGCGACTTCGCCGGACTGATCGAGAAACTTGATTACATCAAGGCTCTCGGTTTCACCGCTATCTGGATTACCCCCGTCGTGCAGAATGGTTCAGGTATCGACTACCACGGCTATCACGCCATGGACCTCTCGAAAGTCGACCTCCGTTATGAGAGCCGCAAAGAATGGGGTTCGGCCAAGGATGTGAAATTCCAGGACCTCATCGATGCCGCCCATGCCAAAGGCATCAAAATCGTCCTTGACGTGGTGCTCCAGCACACCGGCAACTTCGGCGAGGCAAAACTCAACCCCCTCTTCACCCGTAACCAGAACATCCGCAACCAAGCCAACATCGAGTTCTGCATGATTCCCGATGACAAGCTTGGCGGCGCAAGCTACTGGAAGCTCCCCAACGCAGGAGACCGCACCCAATACAGCGAGCGTTGGAAATATTTCAAGAATCCCCAGTACGAGCCCAACAACTACTACCACCACTACGGCACCGGCTGGAACTGGGATCTTCCCAACCGCTGGTGGGGACAGATCGCCGGAGACTGCGTTGACCTCAACACCGAGAACAACGCCGTTGCCGAATATGTGGTTGAATGCTACGGCAAATTCATCGAAATGGGTGTTGACGCGTTCCGTATCGACACATCCGGCCACATCTCCCCGCTGACCTTCAACAAGCAGTTCATCCCCCAGTTCCAGGCTCTCGGCGAGAAATACAAGAACAAGCGTCTCAACCAGGCTCCTTTCTATATGTTCGGCGAGGTTTGCCAGCGCTTCCAGGGAAGTGTGGTATATCGCAGCCAGCCCAACCTCTCAAGCTACTTCTACACCTGGAAATCCGACCAGGCCCTCCTCGACGAGTTCAACGGCGACCCCGCATGGTGGCGTCAGCAGAACCTCCCCGAAGGCCATGATACCCCCGTCGGCCCGATGGCTGTCTGCGAGAAGGACACCAAGGACAAGCCCCGCTCAAACAACGCGTGGATGGTGAACGGCGCATGGCACGAACCTGACTATTCCCAGGCTTCCGGCTTCAACGTGATTGACTTCCCCGTGCATTACAGCTACAAGAACGTAGGGGAAATCCAGCAATACTTCCAGCAGGACAACTACTACAATGACGCTTCTTACAATGTCGTTTATGTGGACTCCCATGACTACGGCCCCGGCCCCAACGACGGCATCCGTTTCAACGGCGGCACCGCACAGTGGGCCGAGAACCTCTCCTGGATGTTCACCTTCCGCGGTATCCCCTGCCTCTACTACGGTTCGGAGGTTGAATTCCAGGCCGGCAAGGTAATCGACGACGGTATGGGTACCCCCCTCATCAACACCGGCCGCGCATACTTCGGCCACTACCTCGAAGGTAACGTGACCGCCACCGACTTCGCCAAGTTCACCGCAGACGGGCAGGTTGCCGCAACCCTCAAGGGTGACCTCGCCCACCACATCCAGCAGCTCAATAAAATCCGTGCTGCCGTGCCCGCTCTCCGCAAGGGCCAGTACACCTACGACGGTTGCTCCGCAAACGGCGGATGGGCCTTCAAGCGTGCTTACAAGGATGAGTCATACGCTCTGGTTGCCGTAAACGGCGGCGCCACATTCACCAATGTCCCCGCAGGTACATATACCGACATCGTGACCGGCAAGACCTATCAGGGTGGCGGCACAATCACCGTTGACGCTCCCAACACCCAGGGCCAGCTCCGCGTGCTCGTCAAAGACTGGACAGGCGGCAAGGTTGTCGAGGATGGCAAGTTCATCTATACAACCTCTCCCGTGACCCAGGGTGGCAATCCTCAGGTATCAGACCCCGGAACCACCACATACTACACCAAGGAAGACGCTATCGACGAGACCGCAGGCGTTCTCTTCACCCCTGCCGGCGGCACATTCAAGACCGAGACCCTTTCTGTATCCGCAACCCTGACCGAGGGTGCCGTATCCGGATGGTATCAGGTGGCCGGTCAGCAGAAGGTCAACCTCACCAAGGGCAACACTTCCAACTTCACCGTAGGCTCAGGCATGAGCTTTGGCGAGTCTGTTTCAGTAAGCTGGGGCGCTACCGCAGAGGATGGAACCGCTTACAATGGTACCGTCACCTACAAGAAAGTTGACCCCAACGCATCCATCACAGTATATGTCAACGGTCCTCAGGGAACCAACATGTATGCCTGGGGCACCAACGGCTCAGGAGCCAGCGTGAAACCCTGCGGCGAGTGGCCCGGAAAGGCCCTCTCCGAGACCGTCAATGTCAACGGCACCAACTACTACTACGTCACCTTCGACGATATGGAATCTGTGAATGTCATCTTCAACTGTGGCAGCGCGCAGACCGGCGACATCGAAGGAATCACCGAGGACACATTCTTCAAATATGACGGCGGCAGCAATGCTACCAAGGTAGAGGAGTCTGTCACCCCGGTCCCCGTGGTGAAGTTCTCCCCCAACGGCGGCACTTTCGTTGACAAAGTAAGCGTTACAGCTACCGCGTCCAACGCCACCTCGGCCTGGTACAAGATCGGCAACGGCCAGCAGATCAGCATCAACGGCTCCGCCAACTTCTCACTCGGCGCAGGCATGGCTATCGGTGAAAGCGTGACCGTCTACTGGAGCGCATCCAATGCCACCGAGACCAAGACCGGCAGCGTGACCTTCAAGAAAATCGAAGAGCAGGTTCAGCCCGAAGGCCTAACCGTCTACTACGACAACTCCATCACAAACTGGAGCAGCGTCAAGATTCACTACTGGGGCGGCGAGAGCGCATCCTCATGGCCCGGTGTGGACATGCAGATGATCGCATCCAACATCTATATGTATACCTGCCCCAAGGGCACTACCGGCGTGGTGTTCAACAACGGCGGCGGCGACAAGACCAATGACGTGACTCCGGCCGACAACCACATCTACAAGGGCACAGGCAACAACAACTTCCAGGATGGAGGCGTTTACTCCTCATCCATCGCCGACACTTTCCATGACATCGACGACGAGCCCGTTGAATACTACAACATCCAGGGTATGCGTGTAGACAACCCGACCCCCGGTTTCTACATCATGCGCAAGGGCAACAAGGTTCAGAAAATCCATATCTATTGATTCCCTGACCGCCACGGAGAGATGACCTCTCCATGACATACCGATATCCAGGCCCCCGGCGAATCCGCCGGGGGCCTTTTCTATGCGGTGTGCCTGTCTCGATACTGCTATTTTAGAGCAGGCACCAATCAATTACAGATAGATTTTCGACATTTTTATCAATTTTTGCCGATTATTTCAGCAAAAATCACTATCTTTGTCGGCTGAATCGGTTGCCTCTCCAGGACAGTTTCGTAAATTTTCGGGATTTCGCTGCGCCATGTATGTCACAGGTTGTCCCTTGACCATACCCGAAGGGGCTGTACCCCCCTTTTTTATCACAAGGAAAAGTTATTATACACAAGCTATGAAGTTGCTTCAAGCCAAGTTAGCCAAATACACCGCGCCTCAGGAGGCCAAAGCCGCAGGCGTTTACCCCTATTTCCGCGCCATCGAGAGCGAGCAGGAACCTGAAGTCATCATCAACGGACGCAAAGTGCTGATGTTCGGCTCCAACTGCTATTCAGGCCTCGTCAGCGACCCCCGCATCAAGGAAGCAGCCATTGAAGCCACACGCAAATATGGCACAGGATGCGCCGGTTCCCCCTTCCTCAACGGCACACTCGATCTCCACAAGAAACTCGAACGCCGAATCGCCGAATATATCGGCAAGGAGGATGTGATGATTTACTCCACAGGTTTCGAGGTGAACCTCGGTGTGGTTTCCTGCCTGACAGGCCGCGAGGACTACATCATCTATGACGAGCAAGACCACGCCTCCATCATCGAAGGGCGCCGTCTGAGCTTCTCGACCTGCCTCAAATACAAACACAACGATATGGAGGCTCTCGAAAAGCAGCTCCAGCGTTGCGAACCCGACAAGGTGAAACTCATCGTCACCGACGGTGTGTTCTCCATGGAAGGTGATGTCGCCAACCTCCCCGAAATCGTCCGTCTGGCCAAGAAATACAACGCCGCCGTGATGGTGGACGAAGCCCACGGTATCGGAGTGTTCGGCAAAGGCGGACGAGGCACATGTGACCATTTCGGCGTGACCAACGATGTTGACCTCATCATGGGCACATTCTCGAAGTCATTCGCCTCGCTCGGAGGTTTCATCGCCACCGACAAGGAAATCACCAACTTCCTGCGTCACCACTCCCGCTCATACATCTTCACCGCCTCCATCACCCCCGCCTCGACAGCGGCCGCGCTGAAGGCCATCGACCTGATGATCGAGGAGCCTGAACGTCAGGAAAACCTCTGGAAAATCACCGAGTTCGCCCTCGACGGTTTCCGCCAGATGGGATGCGAAATCGGCAACACCACCACCCCCATCATCCCCCTGTTCATCCGCGACGACTACAAGACATACACCGTCACCCGCGACCTCTTCGACGAGGGTCTGTTTGTCAACCCGGTAGTCACCCCCGCCGTCGCCCCCCAGGACACCCTCATCCGCTTCTCGCTGATGGCCACCCACACCAAGGAACAGGTGGAATTCGCCCTCGAGAAAATCGAGAAGGTCTTCCGCAAACACGGAATCATCAAGTAAAACGGAGCATCACCATCCCCCACGCGCTGTGACCCGTCACATTTTTTGGGCGGCAGGGATTGATTTCTCCGAAATAATTATTAACTTTGCCCGCAAGGTGGCCATTGACAACAGAGGTCGGCCCCAAGGGCAAAGTATCGCGCAAGTGGCGTAATTGGTAGCCGCGCCAGACTTAGGATCTGGTGACTTCGGTCGTGGGGGTTCGAGTCCCCCCCTGCGCACACAACATCCATACATCACCCATAAGGGACGCAGCGAGCTGCGTCCCTTGTTTTAACCCATGAACAAGATATTAGACAAAGAGAATTTCTCGGAGAAGGTTGTCAAGCTCGTTGTCGAGGCTCCGATGATTGCCCGCGCCCGCAAACCGGGCCACTTCGTCATCGTCATCCCGAATGAGAAAGGTGAACGCATCCCCCTGACCATCGCGGACGCGGATGTCAGGCGCGGCACCATCACACTGGTGGTTCAGGCCATCGGCGACTCCACTGCCGAGATTTGCGCCAAGCAGCCCGGCGAATACCTCCACGATGTTGTCGGCCCCCTTGGACGGGCCACCGACATCCGTGACTACGGCACAGTGGTCTGCTGTGGCGGAGGTGTCGGTGTGGCTCCTCTGCTGCCGATTCTCAAGGCAATGAAGGGTGCCGGCAACAAAGTGATTTCCATACTGGCCGCACGCACCAAAGAGCTTATAATCCTTGAGGATCAGGTCAGGGAATCTTCCGACGAGGTAATCATAATGACCGACGACGGCAGCTACGGCAAAAAAGGACTGGTGACCAATGGCCTTGAAGAGGTGATAGGGCGCGAGAAGGTCGACCTGGTCTGCACCATCGGCCCGGCGGTGATGATGAAGTTCGTCAGCCTCCTGACAGCCAAATATGATGTCCCGACCATCTGCTCGCTCAACACTATCATGGTCGACGGCACAGGGATGTGTGGTGCATGCCGCGTGACCGTCGGTGGCAAAATGAAGTTTGTCTGTGTCGACGGCCCTGAGTTCGACGCCCATCAGGTAGACTTCGACGAGATGCTGATGCGCCTGCGCTCTTACTGATTCTATATTTCTGACACAAATGGATAAGCAAACCACCATATCACCGCGCGACGCCCGCTGGCGCGAGGAGCTGCGCAAGACCCACACCGCCAAGGAGCGCATGGCGATTCCGCGTGTGAAGATGCCTGAGCTCGATCCCGCTTACCGCGTGACCTGCAACGACGAGGTCAACCAGGGTCTCTCCGCCGAGCAGGCGATCGCAGAGGCCACCCGATGTCTCGACTGCCCCGACCCGCAATGCGTCACCGGGTGTCCTGTCGGCATAAACATTCCCGGATTCATCAAGAACATCGAGCGCGGAGAGTTCATCGAAGCAGCAGCCGTGCTGAAAGAGACCTCCGCACTGCCCGCTGTCTGTGGCCGTGTATGCCCGCAGGAACGCCAGTGCGAGTCGAAATGCATCTACAACAAGACGCGCCGTCCGGCCGTGGCAATCGGCTACCTGGAACGGTTCGCCGCCGACACAGCCCGCCCCGATGCCTCCCGTTGCGCCGCCGGGAACTCCGCGCTGGAACCTGTCGCCGCTGATCACCATGCCGACCCCATCCGTATCGCCGTGGTCGGTTCAGGCCCCGCGTCACTTTCCTTCGCCGGGGAGATGGCCCGCCGGGGATATTCGTTGCATGTCTTCGAGGCTCTCCACGAAATCGGAGGGGTGCTGAAATATGGCATTCCCGAATTCCGTCTTCCCAACGAAATAGTAGATGCCGAAATCGAGGGGCTGCATGCCGCCGGAGTCGAGTTCACCACAGACTGCGTGATTGGGAAGACCCTCTCGTATGACGACCTTGTAAAGGAGGGATTCAAAGGGATTTTCGTCGCTTCCGGAGCCGGTCTTCCCCGCTTCATGGGGATACCGGGCGAGAACTATATCGGGGTGATGTCGAGTAACGAATACCTCACCCGCGTGAACCTGATGGGAGCGGGACGCCCCGGCTGGGCGACTCCGGTAATCAAGGGGCGCAAGGTGGCGGTAATCGGCGGCGGCAACACCGCAATGGACTCATGCCGCACGGCCCGGCGAATGGGAGCCGAGGAGGTCTATATCGTCTACCGCCGTTCGGAGGCAGAGATGCCCGCGAGAGTCGAGGAGGTGCGCCACGCCAAGGAGGAGGGGGTGAAATTCCTCACCCTGCACAATCCGGTGGAATACCTGGCCGACGAGACAGGACGAGTCAGGGCAATGCGCCTGCAGCGTATGGAGCTTGGCGAACCTGACGCTTCGGGTCGCCGTTCGCCGCAGCCTGTCGAGGGGGACATCACCGAGGTCGAGGTCGACGAGGTGATTGTCAGCGTCGGTGTCTCCCCCAACCCACTGATTCCAGACTCCATTCCGGGACTGGAGGTGACGCGCCGGGGCACAATCGTGGCCGATGAGACGACCCTTGAGACCACCATTCCGATGCTCTTCGCCGGAGGTGACATCGTGAGGGGCGGGGCAACCGTCATCCTCGCCATGGGTGACGGCCGCAAAGCCGCCGCCGAAATGGACAAGAAAATTCGCAATTCATAAGACATACCGTCCGTAATCATCAACTTACAGTTATGGAAGAACTGACAATCGGCGAGATATACCGCGCCCAGATGGTGCTGCGCGATGTTGCGCGTCACCCCAAAATCATCGGTCCGACACAGCTTTCGGAAAGCTGCCGCATATACCTGAAACCGGAAAACCTGCAACACACCGGGGCTTTCAAGCTCCGTGGAGCGTATTATAAAATTTCCCAGCTCACAGAGGAGGAGAAGCAACACGGCGTAATCGCCTGCTCAGCCGGTAACCACGCCCAGGGTGTGGCCCTCTCCGCCACCCAGAACGGCATAAAGTCGCTCATTTGCCTGCCTGCCGGTGCGCCCATCTCTAAAATCGAAGCCACCAAACGACTCGGAGCAGAGGTGTGTCTGGTTCCGGGAGTCTATGATGACGCTTACGCCAAGGCCCTGGAGCTGAAGGAGGAGAAAGGTTACACCTTCGTCCATCCATTCAACGACCCCAAGGTAATCGCCGGTCAGGGCACAATCGGCCTGGAGATACTTGAAGAGATGCCTGAAGTCGAGGCGATAGTGGTGCCTGTCGGAGGTGGCGGTCTCATTGCCGGAGTGGCGTTCGCCGTCAAGACCCTGCGCCCCGACATCAAGGTCTACGGAGTACAGGCCGCCGGTGCGCCCTCCATGGCCGAATCGATGAAGCAGCGCGAGAGGGTGCATCTCGACTCCGTGTCGACCATCGCCGACGGTATCGCGGTCAAGGAACCGGGCGACCTCACCTACGAACTGTGTGAGAAATATGTCGACGAGGTTGTGACGGTCAACGACGACGAGATAGCTGCCGCCATCCTCGCCCTTATCGAAAAGCAGAAACTTGTCGCCGAGGGAGCCGGAGCGACAGCCGTTGCAGCGGCGATGTTCGGCAAGCTTCCCATCGACGGCAATAAGGTGGTCTGCCTTGTCTCGGGAGGCAACATAGATGTCAACATCCTCAGCCGAGTGATAAACCGTGGCCTGCTCAAGAACGGCCGACTCTGCCAGCTCGAGCTGGAAGTGCCAGACAAGCCCGGTACACTCTCCCAGGTGCTGAAAGTAGTCGCAGACCATGGCGGGAATGTGCTTTCCGTAAGCCATGAACGAGTGTCAGCCGCCTCGCAGATCAACTCCTGCACCCTCCACCTCGAACTGGAGACCCTTGACAACAGCCATGTCGAGAGGCTCAAGGCAGCGCTGGTGGAAGCCGGATTCCCCGTAGTCTGATGCCGGGTCACCGGTGGTCTGACACCCTGAAAACAACCAACCTTAAATCCCCCTGATACCATGTCACGTCTGATTACCCGGCAGGAAATAGCCGAGGCCGCCGAGAGCGCCTACACTATGGCGCGTGTCGACAACGGCGGACATAACGCCCATTACATCCCCTATCTGGCCAACGTCCCGTCAGACCTATTCGCCCTGACGGTGACACTGGCCGACGGGGAGGTGTTCAGTTTCGGAGACGACGCATACCTCTTCGGCATAGAGTCGGTCTCGAAAGTGGCCACGGCCATACTTGCGATGAAACAATGGTCGCCCGAGATGGTGCTGCGCAAAATAGGCGCGGATGCCACCGGGCTTCCGTTCAGTTCCATATTCTCGATTCTGCTTGAGAATGACCATCCATCCACACCGCTGGTAAACGCCGGCGCGATTTCGACCTGCTCGATGGTCAAGCCGCTTGGCAATCCGGTAGGGAAATGGAAAGCGATTGTGGACAACATGGTCTCACTCTTCGGGTCTGAGCCGTCGCTTATCGACGAGCTTTACCGCTCGGAGTCTGACACCAACTACAAGAACCGCTCGATGACCTGGCTGCTGAAGAAGCATGACCGGCTGTATGACGACCCGATGATGAGCCTCGACCTCTACACCCGCCAGTGTTCACTCGGGGTCACCTGCCGCCAGCTCTCGGCGATGGCGGCGACAATCGCCAACGGGGGCATCAACCCTCTGACGGGCCAACGCGCCTTCCCGGAGGAGATTTCCCCGAAAATCGTCAGCATGATGGCATCGGTGGGTTTCTACCAGCACACCGGCGACTGGATGTTCTCCTCCGGGCTACCGGCTAAGACCGGAGTCGGGGGTGGAATCGTAGGTGTCCTGCCCGGTCTGCTCGGCATAGCCGCCTTCTCTCCCCGTCTCGACCAGGCGGGCAACTCGGTCAGGGCGCAGGCCGCTATAAAACAGTTCATGCAGACCCTCCAACTCGGGATTTACAACTCCACTCAGGTCGAACTGGGCTGAAACAGGCCGGAATTCCCCCCGAATCCAACTTTTTTATATAATTTTCTTGATTTTTCCGACATAAAGCATTGATATAAGGTTTTTTTTGCTAACTTTGCCAAGAATCATCGCAAATGGAACCGGTAACTACCGTATCCGAGTCCCTCACGCATCTGAAAAATCCTTAATATCCAACACAGTAAGACAATGAAAGAATTAGTTGAAAAGGTAGCTTCCCTCTATGAAGCTTTCCAGAAAGAGGCTCAGGCCCAGCTCGAAAACGGCAACAAGGCCGCCGGCACCCGTGCCCGCAAGGCTTCCCTCGAAATCGAGAAGGCCATGAAGGAATTCCGCAAGGCTTCCCTCGAAGCCGCCAAGGCATAAGCCCAGCATCACGACCGCTTTTCAAGGGCGGGAACCCGGTCTGCAACATTCCGGATTCCCGCTCTTGATACGCAGAAACCTCCTCCACGCAATGCCACAAGTCTCCTAACCCACTCCTACCCGCCATAATATGACCCAGATGATGATGAAGCCCGACGAGAACCTCCGCAGGGCTTGGGATTTCGTTGAACGCACAGGTGTCAGCATTTTCCTCACCGGAAAAGCCGGCACCGGAAAGACCACATTCCTGAAAGAGGTGATGAAAAACAGCGCGAAGACCGCCGTTGTCGTCGCGCCCACAGGTGTGGCGGCCATCAACGCCGGAGGGGTAACCATACATTCATTCTTCCAGATTTCCCCCGCGCCATACATTCCCGGCGCGGAGACCCGCGACAACTACGCGTTCTCGAAACACAAGCTAAGGGTAATCAGGTCAATCGACCTGCTGGTAATCGATGAAATCTCGATGGTCAGGGCCGACCTGCTTGACGCCATCGACAACGCCCTGAGGAAATACCGCCGCGACTCCCGGCCCTTCGGGGGTGTGCAGCTGCTGATGATCGGAGACCTCCAGCAGCTCGCCCCGGTGGTCACACCGCGCGACGAGGAGATTCTGCGCGACCATTATTCCACCCCCTATTTCTTCGGGAGCCGTGCCCTCAGCCAGATTCCCTATGTCACAATCCGCCTGGAGAAGGTGTTCAGACAGCAGAACCTCGACTTCGTGGAGCTGCTCAACCATGTCCGCGACAACCGCCTTACCGACTCCGACCGCCGGATGCTCAACGGACGCCTGAACCCGGCCTTCATCCCCGACAAGGAGAGCGGCTACATCCGTCTGACCACCCACAACTCATCCGCTGACAGCTACAACGAGAACCAGCTGCGCAAGCTCCCCTCCAACCCTGTGAGATACAGGGCGCAAATCAAAGGGACATTCCCCGAGCTGGCCTACCCGACCGCTGAAGAACTTGTCATCAAGCCGGGAGCCCAGGTGATGTTCGTCAAGAACGACACCGCCGCCCGCGAGTATTACAACGGCCTGATAGGCCATGTCGTGAGAGCCGACGACCACAGCGCCACCATCCGTGTCCCCGGCCGCCAGACCCCGATAGAGGTGACACCACAGGTATGGGAGAACTCGAAATACAAGGTCAACGAACAGACCAACACGATAGAGACCGAGGTGCAGGGGACATTCACCCAGATGCCCCTGCGCCTGGCCTGGGCCATCACCATCCACAAAAGCCAGGGACTGACATTCGACCGGGTGATCATCGACGCGGGAGCCTCCTTCGCCCCGGGACAGGTATATGTGGCCCTCAGCCGATGCCGCACCCTTGAAGGGCTGGTATTGGCCACCCCCATCGCCGAAGACTCCCTGCGTCCCGATCCCGCCGTGGCCGAATACATCCTCCATCAGGCCGAAGCCGCCGAGAAAAGCGTCGGGATGCTCGAAGGGATAAAGGGGGACTACTACCGACAGCTGCTGACCGAACTGTTCACCTTCCGCGACATCGCCACCCGCGAGGAATCACTCTCTCGTCAGGTCTATTCCAACTACCGCCACAGCTACCCCGGGGAGAGCGCCGACCTTGAACGTATCGCCCGCGACCTGCGCAGCCATGTCATCGAGGTCTCCGACAAATGGACAGCCCTGATACGGACCAGTCCTCTTCAATCCCTCACCTCCGAGGAATTCCTCCTGCGTGTCCGCAAGAGCGCGGTCTACTTCTACAACACCCTGATCGAGGTTTTCGGCAATGTCATCCAGCGTTGCGAGAAAATCAAGACCGACAACAAACGGGCCAACAGCCGTGTGGCCGAACTGACCCTCGACCTCAAGCAATCGGTGCTGGCGCGGCTCTACCTGCTGCGCGACATCAACGAATACGGCTACACCGTCTCCAATTACCTCGGCTCAAAACAGCAGGCATGGATGAAGGCCACCCGCGACCCAGCCGAGGAGGCCAAGGCGCGACGCCGCGAAGAGAAGGAGTCACAACGAAAAGCCAAAGCCAAGGAACGCGCCACCCGCCAGCCACGTCCCGCCAAGGAATCGACCTATGACATCACCTACCGCCTGTTCCGTCAAGGTCTTTCACGCGAGGACATCGCCCGCGAACGCGGACTGACCACCACGACCATCTCAAGCCATCTGCTGAAATTCATCCAGAACGGCACCCTGACAGTCGAGGAGGTGTTGCCTGCTGTGGCCATCAACGCCATCACCTCCGTCATCACCCGTCTCGGCCCGGAGGCCGGTTACACCGCCCTGACCGAAGCCCTCCCCGGCATCGACTACAACGACATCCGTATGGTTCTCGCCACCCTCCCCAAGGCGTGAGCCTGCCCCCGCCAGTCTCCCCTCCCGAAACTTCCAAAAGATAGTTTTCGGGAGGCTTTCACAAGATTCATTGTAGCCTCTTTGTCAACAATCCATTACAAACACCCACATTCCATAGCATAAAAACAAATAATTGCATATTCACATTTCGCAACCATTATTTTCAAAAATCCAAATTTTAATTAAAATAATTTGGATTTTGTTTTTATATACATTACCTTTGCGATGCAGTTAATTTCACTCCGAACCTCAAACAGGTGTGTCTCTTTCTCTTACTTAGCTTACACAGTAAGTATCCGGTTATATAAACCAAACAACAAAAATACAATCAGCTTGTCCTCTAAAAACAATGTAGGAGGAGATTGCTTAATCCCATATTTTTAATTGTCATGAAGGTATATATATGCAATCAGTTCCGTCAATTATTATCAATCATAATTCCCATTTTCGGGCTTGCGTGCTCCGCGCAAATCCGAGGGACAGTAATTGATGACACAGACATACCGGTGGAAGGAGCGGCGGTCGTAGCATTGCAGCTTCCCGACAGCACATATATCGGAGGTGCCCTCTCTGACCAAGACGGCAAATTCCTGATAGAAAACACATCCCGACTTGCCGACATCATCTTGCGGGCGGAAGCTATCGGTTATGGCAAAACGACAATCCACGCCTCACTGACAGACACAAACAAAATCATTCTTCCTCATAGCGGCATAACCCTCAATGAAGTAGTGGTCAACGCTCCAAAACTGACCGTCTCTCCCGGCAGGTTCACATTTTATCCGGGAGACATAATCAAGGATGCTAACGACGCTATGGAGGTAATGAAATTCGTGCCGATGGTCAGAGTGAGCAGTGGCGGCATATCTCTGCTTGGAACTGCCCCAAAGATTCTCGTGAATGGCAAAGAATCCATCATGGGCCCCTCCGGGGTAATCAACATGCTCAAGCTCTCCGACGCGGCAAGGGTAAAGCGGGTGGAAATCATAGTGCAGCCCGGTGTCGCCCGGCAAGGGGAGGGGCCTATAATAAACCTGATACTCGCCCCTCGCATCGGTAGTATGGGAACCGCCGACCTTACCCACACCTATTCAGATGCCCTTTCCCCACGAATACAGGCATGGTATGGCGGGGAATGGGAAAAATGGCAGTTTTCCTGTGATGTAGCCCTTCTGGAAGCAAAACACAAAAACTCTGGAGAATCGACATACACCGAATTTGACACATCTCTTCCGGAAACCGTCGACAGGCAACCGTCAATGACCAAATACTCGACAAACCGGACTGAATCAACCATCTATTCTGTCTCCGCCACGGTCGGGGCCAGCGTGGACCTGGGGCATGACAATTCCCTCGGAGGCTCACTATTCTTATCCTCCGATTACTCCAAGGATGAAAGACACAGCCTTATCACCATCATGCCGGACGCATCTGACCTAAATACTTCAAGCCTTTCAAAACGGCCTTTCAATCCCGTGTGGATGATAGGCAGAATGAATTATGACCACAAGCTTGATTCCCTCGGCAGCACCTTGCGGGCATCCCTTTTTTATCAGGGTTCATTCAAACACAATGAGACATCATATACCCCCCTCGCATCCATGCAAGGCGAAAAGTCGGCTACCGACATAAATTCCATACAGCTGAAAGGCAACTGGAACAAACATCTCAATGACCGGGCAAGCATAGATGTCGGGGCCGATGCCTTCTACGACAATGTGAAGCGCCAACTGCACAAAAGCTCCGACGGCAGCCTTTCGGGAGAGCTTACGCTTGACGATAACCTGCGCCAAACCCAGGCGCAATTTGACCTCTTCGCCGGGGGTGAATACCGGTTCTCGTCATTGTTTTCAATCAGCCTCGGAGTCAGGGGCAGATGGTATCGCCGTGAAATCGACCAGTATGTGCAGCGGGCCAACCGCAAATTCGAGGATTTCTACATCCTTCCAACAGCATCGGCCAGTTTTGCGTTCAGCCCCATGCACATGGTCACCCTCGGATATACATCGGGGATTGAACAACCCGAATATTACCTCACAAATCCCATCAAATACTGGATGTCGCCGGAATATTACTTCACCGGAAATCCCGACCTCAAGGCAATCAACATCCACAACCTGCATCTCAATTACATATTGCTCCAAAAAATCAACCTCAGCGCCAAAGGTATATTAAAAAGCAACCTCGCTGAACAGGCAACCCTCTCCGCCGGTGACGGTGTCACCTATTTCAAACCGCTTGAAACCGGCAATTCACGCGCCTTGGAGCTACGGACAGGATATTCCGACGGCTTCTTCTCCCACAGATGGTATGTCTCGGCCGATGTAACCTATAAACTCACCCGCCTTGACAACCGTGACCTCCCGTCGAGCCTTACCGAAGGGGCGCAGACAGACTCACGCTGGTCGGCTCGTCTATCCTCCAGCATCACCCTCGGCAAAGACCGCTCATGGACGCTTGGTGTCTCCGGAGACTACCAGTCACCTCAACACAATACATTCTCAACAATGAGAGGATATGCCGATTTCGGCATATCCATCATTAAACGTTTCAAATTCGGTGGCAGACTGATGTTCATGGCATCCAACCTCCTCAACCATCACCGTTCGGGATGGTATGACTGCGCCGCTTACTCCCAGACATTCCGAAACCGAACCAACACCCACAGCTTCTTTTTGAAATTTGACATAGACTTTGGCAAACCATTCCGTATGCGCGCCAATCCGTCATCCGCCGACAGACAGCTGAAATAGCCCTCCAATACTCCCTGTTTTTCAATTTTCAAAATTGCAATTTTATAAACTAAATCTATTATGAAAGTAAGCCCATTCAACAGCTATATCTCTCTTTCGGACAACCGAGTGTTAGGGTACAACTCATTTCACAGAAGATTCATAATCTTACCTCAAAAGATTTCAAAGGTTCTTCAGACATATGACATAAATCTAATGTCCAACAATCTTCTTCATAAAATTTCGCCTGAGACATTCCAACTGCTGAAAGAATCAGGATTCATCATCAATTCAGGTGTCGATGAGTTATCCATACTTGACAAAGAGTTGGAAACCATTAATTGTTGCGAGAGCAATGCCGAACTTCATATCAATCCCACACTTGATTGTAATTTCCGGTGCTGGTATTGCTATGAAGAACATATGGCCGGCTCAAAAATGAGTGAGGAGGTATTGGAGGCCGTAAAGAATTACCTCAACAAAACAATCGCACAGCCGCTCAGACATTTCCGGCTTAGCTTTTTCGGAGGTGAACCGCTGTTGAAATTCGACTCGGTCTGCAAGCCGCTGATAGAAGAAGCCGCCGGACTATGCGCGGAACGTGGAGCCAGCTTCCATACCAGTTTCACCACCAACTCATATCTGTTGACCCAGGATATGGCGGATTATCTCGGTCGATTCTCCTGCGGGATGCAAATCACACTCGACGGCCACCGCGAGTTTCATAACAAAGTCAGATTCGCACCCGGAGGGATAGGCTCATATGACCGCATCATCTCAAATGTGGCGATGCTGGCAGATGTAGGCGTACGTGTCGTACTCAGAATAAATTACACTCTCGGTAATCTGGAGTCCGTTTCAGAAATCATCTCAGACTTAAAAGCCCAAAATATTGTTGAATCCAATAAGATTGTAATTGATTTTCAACGAGTATGGCAAGACAAGCACAAAGGCGGTGACGAGAAAATCAAACTGCTCATCAAGGAATACGGTCGCCAACTGAAAGAAATCGGCATAAGTTACAGCCTGCCTGACCTCCATAATCCTCGCGTGTCAAGCTGTTACGGCGACAAGAAGAACTACATTTGTGTCAACTACAACGGGGACTTCTACAAATGCACCGCCCGTGATTTCAAACCGGAAAGGCGCGCCGGACATCTCGCTCCCGATGGGACTCTCGTATGGGAACCGGGGCGCCGGGAGGCTTGGGAAAAAGCGAAATTCTCCCGGGAGATTTGCCGTAGCTGCCGTATAGCTCCCATATGTCTCGGCGGATGCCGTCAACGCGGACTTGAAAGCCCTGACGACAGAAGATGCCCGCTGGGATATGACGAAGCCCGCAAGGATGAACTCATCCTACAGAGGTTCGAACATCAATACCTCAACGACTGATTCATAACATTACTTTAACGATTTATGGGTATGCGACAGGATTCAAAGCAATTGGTGGCTTTACTGACCATCATCACAGGATTATACACGACAATTTCAGCCAATATAACGGGGGTTGTTGTCGATGGCAGCAACAATCCGCTTGACGGGGCTGCAGTCGTGGCCCTCCAACCCGCAGACAGCACTTACATCTCAGGCTCGGTCACTGACCAGACGGGCCGTTTCCTCCTGGAGATTCCCGAAGGGATTGGCAATCTGATTCTCACGACGAAAGCAATCGGCTATGACAAGCAAGACCTCACTGCCAAAAACGGGGATGAGGTCAGGATCGCGCTGACAGACAAAACCATCTCGCTCTCTGAGGTGACCGTCAGGCCGACCATCACCACGGTTTCCCCGGGGAAATTCTCCTTCATCCCGGGTGATCTCGCGAAATATTCTCCGAACGCGTTTCAAGCCCTTGAGATAGTTCCGCTGCTGTCAGTCGACATCGCCAATGACAAACTTGAAATCATAGGCAACGGCAAGACAACAATCTATATCAATGGCAAACAGCCAATCATGTCATCATCAAGTGTGATACAGATGCTTAAAGCATCTCCTCCCGGGAGAATCAAGCGTATCGAGGTATGGGTTCAGCCGGGAGTCGCATACCGCGACGAAGGAGCCATACTCAATATCGTACTCGCTCCGCAAAAAGGGACAACCGGAACTGCCGATATGACCGTCGTACATCAATCTGACAGGTTCAGTTTTACAGAATCGGGGTGGATTGGCCATGAACGGGACAAGTGGCAGTTTTCAGGAAGTGTTTACCTTACCGAATCCGCTCATGATTACAAAAGCCGGGTGGAGATGACCACATTCAATCCAGCCGACGGATTGGTTGAGATGGAACGCACATCTGACGCCAAATACAAAACCAGAGCTATCTATTCGCAGGTCGATTTCGGAGTAAGCCGTGATTTAGGCCACAATAACTCGTTAGGGGTAAGCCTTATGTATCAGCATACTTGGAAAGGGGATTCTGAATATACCAATGACAACCTGTTCCCGGTCACAGGGACTCACGAGAACATCGCATGCAAAGAACATGCTCCATACAAGATCATAACCGCCAATATCAATTACGACCATAAGCTTGATTCTCTCGGAAGCAGGCTCACCGGCCGCCTCATATATTCCCATTACGGTATGGACGCTGAGACGAAGTACACTCCGGAGTCAATGATGTTTGACAACAGTTATACTGACGGTAAAAATTCCATAGAAGGGAAATTGAGCTGGACAAAGGCTTTCTCTACCAAAGGGGGACTCACCCTGGGTTTCGACATCTTCCACGACCGCATCAAGCGCACAATGAACCAGAGCGAGACCCCGGGCGCCACGGGAGGCGACATGCCGTTGATCGACGATTTCCGTCAGAACCAGACCAATTTCGACCTGTTTGCCCAAGGAGAATACAGGTTCTCCAATCTGTTTTCGCTCAGCCTCGGCCTGACCGGCCGATGGTATAGAAGGGACACGCACCAGATGCTCAACGATACCCGGAAGATATTCGATGATTTCTACATCATGCCCGAACTGTCGGCAAGCTTTAATTTCAACTCCAAAAACCAGATGACACTGGGCTACTCCTCAAATGTCAGGCAGCCCTATTACGCCAACACCAATCCATTGGTGTATCGGAATTCATCCACACAGATTACCACAGGAAATCCCTATCTCAAGGCTGTCACGATCCATTCCATCAATCTTTCATATCTCTTACTTCAGAAAATATCGCTTGGCGGAAGTATGGATTTCATGAACCATCTGTCTTTCCGGACAAACATACCGGTGGAAGAGAATCTGACCGCCAGCATGCCGGTGGAGCTTGGCAAAAACCGCAACGCATCGGTGTTCATAAGCTATTCAGACGCATTCTTCGCCCGCAGGTGGAGCGTGATGGCCCGCACATCCTTCTCGAACACCCATACCGACAGCTCAGCCCTCTATGACCTGTTCAATGTCAACTCGGTTGATTATTCAACCTGGAATATTTTCCTGATGTCTTCGGTCAGCATCGGCTCAGACCGCTCCTGGATTCTGCGCGCCTCAATATATTACAACACCCCGGGTAAAAAGCCGCTGTCCAACACCCCTTCATACACAAATTTGACCGCCACGGTATCGAAGAGATTCCCATTCGGAGGCACGCTGACCCTTTACGGCGAGAATCTGCTCAACTGCAAGAGGGATTCCTGGTATGACTGTCCGGAATATTCCCGCCATGGTTACGACCTGACCAATGGCCGCAGGATAATGCTTCGTTTCAGCATGACATTCGGCAAAAACATCCGTATGAGATACAATCCCTCGAGAAGCCTCCTGGAGGGACGATAGTTATAATTTTATCAATCAATTACCAACAAATGGAAAAGACAGCTACCAGCCTGAGCCGCATTGAGGAATTCATCAGCCGGCTCGACAAGAAGGACACCCACGGAGGTGTCATCCTGCTTGACAATGAGATGGATGCTTCCGGTAAATCAGCCATAACGCCGGTGAGCAACAACGTATGCACCAACGAAAAGGCATCGGCTTGCATGACCAATGAAATATCCTGCAGCAACAAGTTCGACTACTGTGACTTGATGACAAACAAGGGTAGTTGCAGTAACTTTAAGCCTGTTGTCTCGTTCGTTGGTTGCCAGGCCTGATTCCTGCCGATGTTTACCGGAAGAGGGTTTCACTACTACCACCAGATCGAGCAGTCGGATTGCGGGGTGACCTGCCTGAGGATGGTCGCCCGGCATTTCGGCCGCAAGATTCCCGTGAAGTTCCTACGCTCCCGGGCGGATTTGTCGCGCGGCGGCATTTCCGTCAGGGGGCTGAAGGAGTGCGCGGAATCGATCGGTATGAAAGGATTCGGGGTGAAACTCGGTTCCGGCCTGCTGGGGGATGCTCCCCTACCGGCCATTCTCCATTGGAACCAGAACCATTTCGCCGTGTTGTGGAAAGTCAGCAAGGGGAGATACTTCGTGGCCGATCCGGCAGCCGGGACGATGGTCTATTCCCGGGAGGAGTTCGACACGCATTTCTGCGGCGACGGGGAGAGGGGCATCGCCCTGATTCTCGCCCCGACCGAAGAGTTCCATTCCATCAGTTTTCCCGCCGATGACAGCCGGGGGAAGATTTTCCGCTCCCTGCGCGACAGCATCAGGGAGCATTGCTCCACCTACCTGCTTATCCTGTCGCTGGCGTTGCTCGCGCTGGGAGCGAGCATCTTTGTCCCGCTGCTGATGCAGAAGACCATCGATGAGGGGATAGCCCGGCGTGACATCCCGCTTGTATGGCTGCTGGTCATCGCACAAATTGCGATTTTCGCGGGAAGCCAGCTGACCACATCCGTCTCGGGATATGTGGTCAACAAACTCGGGTTGCGGCTCTCGACCGGGGCCGTTGACCGGTATCTGACGAAACTTGTCAGCCTGCCGCTACGTTTCTTCGACTCCCGGGTGAGCTCAGACCTCATCCAGAAGACCTACGACCAGGAACAGACCCAGCAGTTCATGCTCCAGACTCCGACGACATTGTTGCTGACAGTCATCAACATCGCGGTGTTCTCCGCCCTGCTGCTCTGGTTCAATCCCTGGATATTCCTCGGCTTCCTTCTGCTCACGCTTACCGGTCTTGTCTGGGAGGGATGGATGCTCCGACGCAGGCGGAGCGTCGATTATGACATCCGCACCATCCAATGCCGCAACAACAACAATGTCTACGAGCTGGTCAACGGCATCTCCGACCTGAAAATCCACAATGCCCACCACCACCGGGTGTCGCTCTGGCGGACGCTGCAGGAACGGCTAAACCTGCTGCGGCGGCGTTCGGAAAACATCCGGCTCATACAAGGGGGAGGCGCGTCATTGCTATACCAGTCGCGCGACCTGGCGATTACCGGACTGTGCGCCACTCTTGTCATCGGCGACACGATGACCCTCGGGACGATGGTGACTGTGGCGTTTGTCACCGGACGGCTCGCCACCGGTTTCAGTTCCATCTCCTCCTCACTATCTTCTCTGCAACAGACCTCCATCGCCCTCGACCGCAGCAACGACGTAATGGATGAACCTGCCGACACCACGGAGGGGAAAATCGACTCCCTCGACGGCGACATCATCCTCCGTGATGTCACATACAAGTATCCCGGCAGCGACAGCCTGCCGGTAATCGGCGGTCTTGACCTGACAATCCCTCGGGGGAAGACCACAGCCATCGTCGGCCCGAGCGGATGCGGCAAATCGACACTGATGAAACTCCTCCAGGGGCTTTACCATCCGCAACAAGGCTCCATCACCGCCGGGATGGTTGATGTGGCCACACTCCAGCCCCAGGAATGGGGGAAAATCTGCACCAGCGTCTCGCAGCAGGGCTACATTTTCTCCGACTCGATTGCCCGCAACATCGCTTTGGGGGATGAGTCTCCCGATATGGAGAGGGTGACCGAGGCTGCCTGCACAGCCTGCCTCGGCACACTCCTCGACAAACTTCCGCTGAAACTCCACACCCTCATAGGGCCGTCGGGGATGGAACTGAGCGGCGGCGAACGCCAACGCCTGATGATAGCCCGTGCCGTCTACCGCGACACCCCGGTAATCCTCCTCGACGAGGCCACCTCCTCGCTCGACGCCGAGACCGAGCGCCGCATCGTCGCCAACCTATCGGGTTTCGGTCAGGGGCGCACAATGGTCATCGCCGCCCACCGCCTCTCGACCGTCAGCAACGCCGACCTGATTCTCTTCATGGACTCCGGCCGCATCATAGAGCAGGGCACCCACTCCTCCCTGATGTCCCTCGGTGGCCGCTACGCCTCCTTCGTCTCCGGCCAGCTCACCTCCTGACCCCCTTCCCTCCCCCTTTTCCAATCATTTTTCTGATATTATCTCCGTTCTCCCGTTTTTTTTGTAATTTTGCATTTAAGCATATTGACCCAACATATAATCCCTCCTGATAATGAAAGAATATCTCCGGATAGAGAATTTTGGCCCGATTGTCGACATTGAGATAAATGACATCCGGCCATTGACCGTATTCATCGGAGAATCCGGAAGCGGAAAAAGTACGATTATGAAAGTGCTTTCCCTTTTCCGATGGATGTTCAAGCGGGTAAACCTCCGTTCTTTCATAAAACTGTCAGGCATAAAAAACACCAAGCTCGGTTTCAAGACCATGCCACTTCTCAGGAATTCCGGACTGCTCGAATACCTGAGGGAGGATTCCCGCATAACATACCGCAACGGGCGGTATGAGATAAGGATGGAACGCAAATCAACGAGCGTCAATGTCAGGGTCATGGATGCGGCCGACCTCAGCCTTGAGAAGATATGCTTCATAAGCGACAAACGTTCCATCATTCCCGACATTCTCTCAAGCGCCATCGACCGCCACAAAGATAATTTCTATCTCCAGGACACACTCGATAATTTCCGCACCGCCCTTAAACATGTGCCTCACCTCAAGATGGATTTCCTCGGGGTGGAGTTCAATGTGGAGAAAACCAAAAACGCAGGGCTACAGTACAAGATTTCAGGAAATGGAGATGACGGGGCATACACCATACATCTGCGCAATGCCTCATCCGGCATGCAGACAGCCACACCTTTGGGAGTGATTGTTCAATATTTCACCGAGAAATACAACCTTGAAGACTCTCTCAACAGCGCGCTTTTCAAATACTTCACCGACAATGACAACCTCAAGGAGTTCCGCGCTGGGATGAATGTAGGGGAGTTCCCCCACCGGCGTGTGCACCTTTTCATCGAAGAACCTGAGCTGAGTCTTTATCCCGACAACCAGACAGCACTGGTCGACTTTCTTGTGGAAAGATGTTTCCATCCCGGGCTTGAATATCAGGTCACACTGATGATGGCCACCCACAGTCCCTACATTGTCAACTACCTCAACCTCCTGACGGCGCGGCATCGCCACGCGTCACAGGGGGTGACCAGCCTCTCTGCTGATGACATCGATGTCTACCTCGTGGCCGGAGGAACGCTTAGCCGTATGAACATTGAAGACAACGGAGTGGAGCTCATCGACACCAGCATCCTCTCGGATCCCATCGCGGAGATATACCACGAATACAACTCGCTGGGAAAATGATTGTATCTCTGCTTCAATCCTCAGTGCTCGCAGCCATAAATGCCCAGCGGTCAGGGGCGTTGGCAGACCCTTATCCCGGCCCGATGACAGTCCTCTCCGAGACCATTTCCGACAATGTGTTTGACATCGTGGATGTGAAAGGAATCGGCGGCTCGATAAAACGCGCACCTGCTACCGGGACGGCGACATATTTCAACGGCGATGGCCCGCGCAGGCATGAATTGCGCTTCATAAGATATGAGGAATACCTCAACCAGTTCAATACTCCGGATGGAGACTGGGCGAAAGGGATGAGTCGCCCCGACTTCATCGTCCATACCTTGGATTCCCAGGATTACTTCATAATCCACGAATTATCCGAAGGAGCGATTGGCAGCAAAAGACACAAGGCGGTCATTCAGATTCTGAACACCGTCAGGTTCCTGTCAAAGATTCCCGACGTGAAAGCTTATCTGGACTCATTCAGGGAGAGGCTCTGTTATGTCTCTGCAAAGGGGTGTGTCGACATTCAGTCTCCGAGAGGAATGGTCGACGGCTTTATGGCTATTTATGGCAAATTGCCCGACCCTCTTCCAATCGACAACCAGTCATTGGTGCGTATGGGATTCACGACTTATGCTTCCAATGTTGTGAAACTTTCATAATCCGCCGTCAAAGGATGCGGGGAGGAGGGAGGATTTTGGGGATTCGGGAAAAATTCGTAAATTTGTGGCTTAAATGCGGATATAGGCGCAAGGGAGGCTATATGGCTGCCCGGCGGCTCCGCCAACAAACAGAAAACAAAAACGAACAACCAGCATAACAGACAATGGCACAGCAAGAAGACGTGTTCAAGAAAATCGTTTCCCACGCCAAGGAATACGGTTTTGTCTTTCAGTCAAGTGAAATCTATGACGGTCTGTCGGCCGTTTACGACTACGGCCAGAACGGCGTAGAGCTCAAGAACAACATCAAACGCTACTGGTGGGAGGCCATGACCCTCCTCCATGAGAACATCGTCGGCATCGACTCGGCGATTTTCATGCACCCGACAATCTGGAAGGCTTCAGGCCACGTCGACGCTTTCAACGACCCCCTGATCGACAACCGCGACTCCAAGAAGCGTTACCGCGCCGATGTGCTCATCGAAGACCAGCTCGCCAAATATGACGAGAAAATCGACAAGGAGGTGAAAAAGGCCGCCAAGCGTTTCGGCGAGTCATTCGACGAGGCGATGTTCCGCCAGACCAATCCCCGTGTGGCCGAGACAGTGGCCAAACGCGACGCCCTTCACGAGCGTTTCGCCAAGGCGATGAATGACAACAACCTCGACGAGCTGCGCCAGATCATCCTTGACGAGGAGATTGTGGATCCCGTGAGCGGCACCCGCAACTGGACCGAAGTGCGCCAGTTCAACCTTATGTTCAAGACCGAGATGGGTTCGACCGCCGACGGCGCGATGACCGTGTACCTCCGTCCCGAGACAGCCCAGGGTATCTTCGTCAACTACCTCAACGTACAGAAGACCGGCCGCATGCGCATCCCCTTCGGTATCGCCCAAATCGGAAAAGCGTTCCGCAACGAGATTGTCGCCCGCCAGTTCATCTTCCGCATGCGCGAGTTCGAGCAGATGGAGATGCAGTTCTTCGTGCGCCCCGGTTCAGAGCTTGAATGGTTCAACAAGTGGAAAGAGACCCGTCTGAAATGGCACAAGGCCCTCGGTCTCGGTGACGAGAAATACCGCTACCACGACCATGACAAGCTGGCCCACTACGCCAACGCCGCCACCGACATCGAATTCCAGATGCCTTTCGGCTTCAAGGAGGTAGAGGGTATCCACTCCCGCACCAACTTCGACCTCTCGCAGCACGAGAAGTTCTCCGGCAAGAAAATCCAGTACTTCGACCCCGAGCTCAACGAAAGCTACACCCCCTATGTCATCGAGACATCGATTGGTGTTGACCGTATGTTCCTCAGCGTACTCTGCTCCAGCTACGAGGAGCAGCAGCTCGAAGGAGGGGACTCCCGCGTGGTGCTTCACCTTCCCGAGGCTCTGGCTCCAGTCAAATGTGCCGTCATGCCCCTCGTCCGCAAGGACGGACTGCCTGAAAAGGCACGCGAGATTGTCAACGACCTCAAATTCGACTTCAACACCCACTACGAGGAGAAGGACTCCATCGGCAAGCGCTACCGCCGACAGGATGCCATCGGCACACCCTTCTGCATCACCGTCGACCATCAGACACTGGAGGACAACACCGTCACCCTACGCGAACGCGACTCGATGGCCCAGACCCGAGTGAAAGTCGAAGACCTCCATTCTCTCATCCATGACCGTGTGTCGCTCAACTCTCTGTTGCGCAAGCTCGGCTGAAACAAATCTTAGAAATTATGAAGAAAAGCTATATCGTAGGTATCGTCATCGCCCTGTTGCTTGTCTTCCTCTTCGCCGGAGGATGCTCAAGCTACAACGGTATGGTCGATGCCGACCAGGCCGTCAAGAAGCAGTGGGGCCAGGTGGAGAACCAGTACCAGCGTCGTGCCGACCTGATTCCCAACCTTGTCAACACCGTCAAGGGCTATGCCGCCCATGAGTCGACGACCCTCCAGAATGTCACCGACGCCCGCGCCGGACTGACCAAGGCCTACAACGACGCCAACGCCATCTCGGGAGACTCCGCCCAGGCAAACATCGCCGCCTACCAGCAGGCCCAGAGCAACCTCCGTGGCGCTCTCGACATCTATGTCAACGCCGTGCGCGAGGCTTACCCCGACCTCAAGGCCAACACCAACTTCATGAACCTGCAGGAGCAGCTCGAATCCACCGAGAACCGCATCGCGACCGAACGCCGCCGCTACAATGAGGATGTCGAGACCTACAACAAAAAGGTGTTGCGTTTCCCCGGCAGCATCTGGGCCTCGATGTTCAACTTCGAGCCTAAAGAGATGTTCCAGGCCGAGGAAGGAGCCAACAAAGCCCCCAAGGTCGAGTTCTGACATTCCAGACAATCCCCTCTCCCCCTCCACAGTTAGAACAATCCTGAAATGAAGAAAATCCTGACATATATCGCCGGTGCGACACTCCTGATGCCCATCCTCGCCTCTTGCAGCAGCGATGACAAGGATGAGGATGCCGGCACCATCTGGGACAAATATGAGGAATACCGCGAGGCCAACCTGACATGGATCGCCGAGCAGGAGACCCGTCTCAACCCCGACGGCACCAAATATTACGAGCGCCTGCAGCCGGCGTGGAACGTCAACAGCTACATCCTTATCCACTGGTTCAACGACCGGGAGGAGACAGCGGGCAATCTCGTGCCGCTGCTGACCTCGTCGGTACGCGCCCGCTACATCGGCCGCAACTATCTCGGCCAGGTGTTCGACGCAGACTCCACCAGCGAGAACGGGACATATTTCCTGGTCAGCCAGGTTGTCCCCGGATGGCAGCTTGCCCTTCAGAACATGCATGTCGGGGATTCGGTGGAGATAGTCCTCCCCTACAACCAGGCTTACGGGTCATCAAATCCCAACACCCTGATTCCCCCCTACTCCACCCTCCAGTTCACGATGCGTCTCCACGACATCCCGACACTGGAAGTCCGTCCCTGACCAATACCACAGGCGCGGATGATACCCGCCAAAAACACTATTGCAGGGCCACCCACCACGATGTCAAAACCGGAATCCCGGCCAACGACAAAGCGGAGCAGTGGCCCTGCAATAGTGTTTATCCCCTGTGGCCAATAGACCATGCCGCGAGACACCTCTATGGCTGTACCTTGTCTATAAACAACGGGACAGATAGAAAACCGAAAGTCAGGAAAGCATACAAGGAGCTTACGACAACCCACGCCACAAGTTTGACGACACTCATTTTACGCGAGGATTGGGGAAACGCCTTGTTGAGCGACAACATTCCGTAAACCGAGGCAAAGAGCAATACCAATATGTCGGCCAACGTGTCGTCAAATATTTCAACCGGGATAAGCAAGAGGCACAACACCAGATATGTGCAGGCCAGATACAAGACGGCTATCATCAGTTCCGCAAAGTTGTATTTTCCCTTTATGTCTTTGTGATAGACCATCCAGGTACTCAACGCCAGCGGAATCGCCAGTATCATATGCTGCAATGTTATGGAGTCATAGAAATAATTAAGCACATCCGCGTACCGGCTGTTGTCAGATAAGACCTCTCCATCATTTTTCTTCCCGTTCCACCATGATACGGCCAGGAAGAACACTGAGTTATACAGCGACAGTAACATCAGCATATTGACAGGGGACACAAGCCCCACACGCCGTCCATAGACGTAATCCCTCACCACCGTCCAGGGACAGGCAAGCAACCTCCATACCGTGACAAAGAAATTGGTGGACACCCTTGTCAACGCGCCGAAGACATGAGTGGTGAATGTGCGCGTGGAGAAACGCCCAGTATTGGTGGGCTGTCCGCAATTGGAGCAGAAATTTCCGTCAACTTTAGCCCCGCAATTCAGACAGACATGGCAGGCATCCCGCCTGTCATTTCCATCCTCGACATAAATCCCGGCATCGCCGGATTGAATTATCTGTGATTGTTCATCCATATACCCTGCAAAGATAAGCAAATTTTTCCACCTAATCCGGGGTTGGATAAACTTCTCATTGCAGGAAAAACAGATCTGACGCGAAGTCCGTTCATCTGAAAAACAAAACGGAATCCACGTCAGACAATATAGCAAGTAAAGGCTGCATGCGGCTACACGGGTATTCAACGAATCAACGCACGGCCACCCCATACGAGCAGCACACCAAAAATGACGCTCGCGCAGAGATAGATGATGGAGGTTGTCCAGTCACCCTTGTTGCCCAGCACCCAGAGGTCGTCGGCAAAGGAGGAGAAAGTGGTGAAGCCCCCGCAGAAACCGGTGATGAGCAACACATTCTCACTCGCGGTCATGACATGTGCCTTCTCCAACAGGCCGAAGAAGAGTCCGATGATGAAACATCCGATTATGTTGACAAGGAAAGTTCCCATCGGAAAACTGCCGTGAAACATCCCGGAGGCCCATTTTCCGACAAGGTAACGACCACAGGTGCCGACAAAACCGCCGCAACCTGCAAGAATCATTGCTTTGATCATAGCTTGACAAATTTTAGTTAAAACCTATGGATGTATAACGATAAAAGCCGCTGATTAGTTTATGCCCCGATAGCAGACGTCATCATGACAACGATTTTTTAGAGAGGAGGCAAACAATACCTTGTCACGCGCGTTATAATGACAAGAGAAGGCATTTTACTGACGTTATTAAAAAGTCTACCACTCAAAAATGATTATCCTTCTCCGCCCGCCCTCCCTCCGGAGGTGTCGGGCTCTTTTTTTTATAACCGACCTATCGCTTACCATCCCTGGTTCTGGGTCAGGTTGGTGTTCCTTTCCAGCTCGACAAGCGGGATAGGCCACAATTCATGTCGGGGTTGATAGCTCCGGGTATACATTAAATCACCGAAAATATCCGTGGCATTCCTGACCGAAGACTCCAGCAGCCCCCACCGGCGTAAATCCCAGTAGCGTTGCCCCTCCCCGGCGAGTTCAAACGCACGTTCACGCCTGATTCGCTCAGCCATCTCCTCCTTGCCACTGACCGAAAGCCACTCCGGGCCGCTGTTGAGTCCGGGCATATTCACACGTTCACGGATTTTGTTGACCTCGACGACAGCCTTGTCAATGGCTCCGGTCTCATTATACGCCTCGGCAAGCATCAGAATCACATCCCCGAGTCGAATCAGAGGGAACTCATAGGGTGTACGGTTATATTCCCCCCAGTAACCGTCAAGATTTCCCGTCGGTATCCATTTCCGCCAGAAATAGGAATTCCACCCTTCGGAATTACGGATAAACGCCATCGCTTCCATCGGCGCACCGCCCTTGGTGGGGTCGGCAAGCACAAACTGCTTGTCCATCGGCGACGAACCGGCATCTGTCCCCAGATAATGGGAATATGGGGTAATCACATTGAGACACAGGCGCGGGTCGCGCAGACGGTAGGCATCCATCACCTTGGTCGTGTCACACTCCAGCAGGTCGGTCACCTTGGTACTGCCTTGATCTATGGCGACACACATATACCGGCGGCGCGACTGCGAGTCTCCCGAATTGAAACCCGGAAACAGGTCATCCCAGTTGAACGGTGAGCCGTCAAGATTCTCATACATATCGACAAGCCTTGTTGAGGGGACAATGCAATTGCTCGCTATGAGCCTCATGGTCGACTTGTTGCCGAAATACCCGACGATGTTCAGCGCGTACCCCGAGGTGTTTCCGTCAATCGACTGTATGGAGAAAATCATTTCCGGGCTGTGCATACCGTTATACAGCCTGAAAAGCTCCTCATAATCGGGATGAAGCGAATATCCGTAATCATTGGTCTTGTTATAGACAATCTCCTCGAAATCGGCTATCGCCTCCTCCCATTGGCGGTTGTAGAGATATACCTTGCCGCGCAGAGCGTAGGCTGCCCCTTTGGTGGCACGTCCCAGGTCAGCCGCGTCCCATTTCACAGGGAGTTTCTTTATGGCATCGGTCAGGTCATCGATGATATGGCCGCGAATCTCCTCGGCTGAACTGCGGGGAGCCTTGAGGTTGGCGAACTGCTCGTTTATGTCGCAGGTCTCGTCATAATAAGGCACGCCGCCCCAGCAATTAAGCATCCTGAAATAAGCCATCGCACGGAGAAATTTGGCCTCACCCGTCACCCTGTCGATGGTCTCCTGGCTGATTGGCATCGTAGCCACATGGCTGATTACCGTGTTTGCCCGGTGAACCAGTTCGTAAAGATACTGCCAATGGTTCTGCACGCCGCTGCTGTTGGAGACGAAAGAGGTGCCGCGCGAGATGTCAGCCCAAGGGGATGTCCCGTCGGCGAGATCGCTACACATATCGAAAGTGAACTCCAGACCAAAGCACCAGTCTGCTTTCATCGCCGCGTACATCCCGACCGCCGCCTGTCGGGCATGGTCCTCTGTCTGCCAGAATGTCTGTCCCGACATCTGGTCGCCGGGAACATAGTCAAGACTCTCGCATCCGCTGAACAGTACTATCATGGCCGTCAGCCACGCCGCATATTTTGTTTTCATGATTTCTCGTTGTTAAAAAGAGATATTGAGTCCGACCGAATACTGGCGCACGGAAGGATAACCGACATTCGCGCCCACCTCCGGGTCAAATCCGGGGAATTTCGTGATTGTGAAAAGGTTGTCGATGCTCGCGTAAATTTTCAGATTCTCCACAAAGAATTTCCTGGTGATTTCCCGGGGGACTGTGTAGCCCAGCTGTATGTTCTTACACCGGAAATATGCCGCGTTATGGACGAAGGCATCACTTGCGATATTGTTTTTACCGTTTGAGCTATTGCGCAGAATCGGATACTTGGAGTCATACGGATTCTCGGGAGTCCACGCGTTGTCGGTAATATCCTTCACGAGCGACTGCCCCATCACCGTCACAAAGCGGAACGCCTGATTGTTGTAATAGACCTGGTGGTTGCCTACACCCTGAAACAGCACACTGAAATCAAAATTGTTCCAATTCAGCCCGAGGCTCGCACCATAAGTGAGCCTCGGCAACGTGCCGTGGCCGATTTCCACACGGTCATCGGCATCGAGTTTCCCGTCGCCGTTGGCGTCGCGATACAGGAAATCACCCAGTTCTGGACGCTGGTAGGTGGCGAAATAATCAGGATTCCTGTCGACAAGCGACTGCACATAATCGAGGTCGGCCTGGTCGCGCACTATCCGGTCGACGGTTATCACATAAAGCTGATTGATAGGTTTACCCTCCTGCGTCTTATAGACACCGTTGATTGAAGAGACATCCCCCTGGAACTTGGTGACCTTGTTGTCGACAAACCCGATGTTGAAACCGACGTTGTAGGAAACCTTACCGATACGGTCGTTCCAATGCAGGTCAAGCTCGAATCCCTTGTTGTTGACCTCGCCGGCATTCTGGTTCGGCACCACACTCGTGCCATGCTCTAATGGAGCCGGAAGGGAAATCAATATCCCCTTTGTGTCTTTGTTGTAAATATCCACCGAACCGTTCAGGCGGTTGCTCAACAACGCGAAATCGATTCCGAGGTTGGTCATATAAGTCTTCTCCCAGGTCAGCGCCGGATTGGCCAGCACGGTCTGAGCCAGTCCCCCGGCGATATTGCCGTTGAGGATATAATTGGCGGTGGCGAACAACGACTGGTACATATAATAGCTCGTTGTCTCGTTATTCCCCAGAGAACCATACGACAACCTGAGTTTAAGCTCGTTCAGCCAAGTCGAAGTAGCGTCCATAAACCGCTCCTGCGATATTCTCCATCCGGCCGACACCGAGGGGAAATATCCCCATCGTTTCCCGGGCGCGAATTTCGATGAGCCGTCGGCACGCAGATTGGCCTCAAGCAGATACTTCTCATCCCAGTTGAGATTTATGCGCCCGAAATATGAGCGCATCGCCCATTCATTGTAATTGCCGGTGATATTACCGTTGGTCATACCCGCGTCGATGGCCCCCAAAGATGGGTCTACCAAATCATACTTGATGAAAAAGTCAGTGTCATACTTGTTGTACTCCTGGCTCATACCGGCCAGCACCGTCGCATCGAGCCTGCCGATATTCAGATTGTATCTGGCCGTAAGTTCCGAGGAGCGGAAAGAGTTGCGGTAATTGTATCTGCGGATATAAGTCCTGACCACCCCCTCCCTTATCAGGACGGGGCCGTCGAATGTGAAGCGGAACAGGTCTCGGTCGGTCAGATGGTGTTCGATGTTGCGCTCCCAATAGTTATAGGCGAACGCCCCCTTGATGGTCAATCCCTTGACGGGGGTGACACTCGCATGAAGCTTTATCACCGACCGCTTTGTCTTCGTCGGGTAATCCGTATCGTAAAACCATTGGCGGCGATAGGGATTGAAATTGCTGACATTCTCCTCCTCCGGATTCTGGATGCCCCCGTACAATCCTGTCACAGGATCATACAGGGTCATGCCGGGAACTGTGTTGAAAGCTCCCGAACCGAAAATGACATCACCCCCTGCTGTCGCATTTTCTGAGGATGGATTGTTCTTGTCGATATACCCGAAAAATTCCACCCCCGTGCTGAGCCAGGGCTTGATGTTTACATCCAGATTTGTCCGTAGCTGATAACGTTTGTAATCGGTGTAGTATATCATGCCGGGATTATTGACATATCCCAGTGAAATATTATACATGACCGTCTTGGAGCCACCTGTCACCGACAGGTTATGGTTCTGCACCACCGACGGGTTGCGGTAGATATGGTCCTGCCAGTCGGTGTTCGGATAGATTGTCGGATTCCTCCCCGCGTCATTACGCCATTCATCAATCTTCCCCTGAGAGAATCGCGGAGCCTGTCCGTTGGCTATGAGGCCCGCATTCTGGATTTCCATGAAGTCGGCATAGTCAGTGACAAGGTTCAGCCTTTTCGCCACAGTCTCGAAAGAGACATTCCCGCTGTATGTCACCCGGGGCGCACGTTCCACTCCATGGCGGGTGGTGACGAGTATCACTCCGTTGGCCGCACGCGAACCATATATCGCCGCCGAAGCCGCGTCTTTCAGCACGGAGATGTTCTCGATGTCCTGCGGATTGATGTCGCCCAATGCGATTCCGGTCATACCGTCGACCACCACCAGGGGAGCCGAATTGTTGAGTGTGCCTTGTCCTCTGACATATATCCCTTGGGATTCATATCCAGGGGTGTTGCCCCCGGAATTCGTCACGGTCAGACCCGCGGCGAGTCCGGCAAGCGCACCGGTCACATTTGTCACCGGACGGTCTTCAAACGACGTGGCGCCGATTGAAGCGACAGACCCTGTGAGGTTGACCTTTTTCTGGGTGGCATATCCGACCACCACCACCTCATCGAGCATCGAACGGTCATTGTCGAGGACTATCGAATAGTCATCCTTCCCGGGAGAAAGAGGTATCTCTTTGGGAGTGAAACCGACATACGACACTTGCAATGTCCCCCCTGAGGCGGGTATATTCGGGAAGCTGAACTTACCGTCCACATCGGTGACAGTGAACACCTCCGCGTCACCTTTCAACTTGACGGAAGCACCAATCACAGCCTCCCCGGACTTATCCGTCACTTTGCCTGTGACAGCCCGGCTCTCATCTCTGACCGACAGAGAATCAGCCGGATTGGAAGGAGATTCCGCCAGCACCGCCATCGTCCCATATGTCCACACGCACAGCAATATCGCCGAACGTTTAATGATTGGATTTAAATTTGTGACCATCTATCAATTTTGAGTGTCGGAATCACCGTATGATTCCGGTTATCCATATGCTTATCTGTTTCGAATCGCTATCAATCAGTCTGGATGACAAGGTAATTCGTCAGGCTCCAGAATTTGTGGGGGTCGGTGATTTCAAGGGTCTTCTGCCCGTTTTCATCGACCAATTCATATGACGATTCCGGATGGTTGGTAAGAATCCTGACCTTCGACGCGTGTAAAGGCAATGATGTGAGGAGCCGTTTGTCACCTGTCTCGAAGAATCCTTTATCAAACTCCCCCTTCATCAGTTTGGTCTTGCGTAGGAATCCTGATTCAATTATGCTGTGTCTTTTCAACTCTGATTTGGAAGCTATCACATAATAGCACATATTCAGCTCATTCTCAAGTCTGAGCGATGTCTCCTGGGCGGCATCCCGCTCCCCGGTGACGGCTGAGACGGTGGTATTGAGTGAATCTACGGTATTGTTCAAGGCCCCGATATGCTCATTGGCGGCGGTGAGCTGCCGTCGCAGCGATTCGATTTCCTCCAGCTGGGAATCCATCTGGAGTCGGAGAGCGTCTATCGTCTCGTGGAGTTCCTTCTGATTGATTGTCGAGTTTTCCAGTTTCCCCTCCAGTTCCTGCAACTGCGCCTTGCGCTGCTTTATCTTCTCCTTCAGGTTGGCTATGTCGGCGAGAATGCGGGCCTTCTGTCCGGCATTCTCGGCAGGCTGTTTCGAGGCAATGGTCATGACCTTCTCAAGCTGCTTTATTTCATCCAGCCCGGCAGAGACCTCCTTGACAAGCGACAGAAGCTGGTCACGCTCGTTTAAGGCGGTGGCAAGCTCCTGTTTGGAGATTTCCGCCAGAGATTGCTGCTCCCGATCCTCGGTTCCGTTGCAAGACAACAGCAAAATCGTGATGACTATCGGTATGATGAGATGTTTCGTTTCCATCTGGTCCGGCATTTTATTCACGACAAATTTCGCGAACTTTCCCCGGCTGTCACAACATACGTCAATAGACAGCAAAAATGTGTCAATGAAGGGATGCTGTCATATTTGTCATTACTGGAAAGAATGACTAATTTTGTGAAATGAAATCGTTGGAATACAAGACAGACTTAATATTTGATTTGTTTTTCTGCATCATCATTATGCCGCTCTTGATAATTCTCGGGCCCGCGCAATACTGGTGGAGGACATCCCCGGTGTTCACCTGCCTGGCGATTTCATATCTCTACGGATGCTATTTCGCCACCAAAGCGATGAGCCTACCCCGGCTGGTGCTGTCTAAATCCTATTACAGGATAATCAGCATAACTGTCCTCCTGCTGATTCTGACATACCTCCTTACCCTCTACCCCTTGCCGGAAATGGATTTCGTGATTCCGTCGATGAGCGAATACCAGACCAGGGTCAGGAACTACAACATCACGATAACCGTCTGGCTGCTCTTTTCGGTCGTGATATGCTATTCGCTGACGGTCTCGTTCATCAAAGAACTGTATCACCGCCAGCTGCTACAAAGCATCGTGGAAAACCAGCGCAACAAGGCTGAACTGGCCTTGTTCAAGGCCCAGATAAACCCCCATTTCCTCTTCAACACTCTCAACTCACTTTACAGTCTGGTGATAGGCACCTCGCAAAAGGCCGAGGATGCTTTCATCAAATTCACCGAATTGCTCAAATACACCTACATCACCGCCGGGAAGGACTGGGTGACAATCGCCGATGAAATCGATTACATCAACAATTACATAGACCTGGAGCTTATCCGGCTCGACAACCACACGAAGGTGATCCGCGACTGCTCTGTGGATGACGACCAGGCCAGGATTCCTCCCCTCATATTCCTCACATTCGTGGAGAACGCCTTCAAATACGGGGCTTCGACGAGCCGCGACTGCGAGATTTTCCTGAAGCTTCATCTCGAAGGGGGAATACTGGTTTTCGAGACAGCCAACCGGATTGTGAGACATGCCGACGAGTTCCGGCAGGACATGCCGGTAGGTATAAACAATTGCAAAAGCCGTCTTGCGGGACTGTTTCCCGACAGACATGTACTCAACATCGAGGAGGTTGACGACACCTTCAAGGTTTATCTTAAAATTGTTCTTGACAGCCATGAGTGACACGATAAGATGTGTGGCCATCGACGATGAGCCTCTCGCCCTTGAGGTGATAGAGAAATTTTGCCAAAGAATCGGCAATGTGGACCTCCGGAAGTTATCCAATCCGATTGCCGGACTTGATGCGATAAGGCAGTCGCTTCCCGACATCGTGTTTCTCGATATCGAGATGGAGGGGATAAACGGCCTCGACATAGCCTCACAGCTACCCAAAGGCACCTGCTTCATATTCACGACAGCCTATTTGCGATACGCGCTCGACGGATTCGACCTCGACGCGGTCGACTACCTCCACAAGCCGTTTGCCTACACCCGGTTTCAGACCGCCTTCTCCAAGGCGTTGAGACGATTGGGACGACAGCCGATAACAGCCCCCTCGCAATGTATCGTAGTCAAGCAGGATTACATCAACATCAGCATCCCGATAGATGACATCCTCTATATCGAGGCAGTCGAAGGGTATTCCAAGATTCACCGTATGTCGGGGGAATGCGTAATGTCACGGATTCTGTTGAAGAATATCTTTGAACTGCTCCCTACCGATACCTTTTTACGGATTCACCGGTCTTTCATCGCGTCGAAATCAAAAATCAAGAGCTTCAACCGTCAGGAAGTCCTCCTCAACGACGGTCACACATTGCCAATCGGCCGCCAATACGCCTCCGACTTCATCCATATGATGTCAAACGCTTCCCCCTCCTGAGCATAAACGAGCAAGTGGGTCGGAATCAATTGATTCCGACCCACTTGCTATATCATAGATTGTTGACTGTCAATCAATGTCGTCCGATATGGCCATCCTTATTTGGCGGCGTGGCTGCAACGCGGGGCAACCGCAGGTGTTGACAGCACAACATACGCGCCGGGGAGCAATGTGGCGGGAATGGCCGCAGGCTCGGAGGGTGAGAAGATGTTGGTCAGTCCGGCTGTGTCAGGGGCAGCTCCGGTGAATTTGACAGCCTCCTCCTTGGAGCCGAGGTTGACGGCCACAACCACGCGTGAATCACCCAATGAACGTTCGAACACATAGAGGTCGGGAGAGGTGGTCGGGAAGCGCATCATCTTGGCACCCTCGGGGTTACCGGCGGCAAGTGCGGGATTGCCATGCTTGAGGGTGGTCAATGTCTGATAGAATTTGAAATAATCGTTGCGGGGTTCCCACTGCGGAGCCTTGTCCTTCTCGAAGAACTCAAACGCACGGTTCATTCCGGTCTCCTGACCTGTATAGATGAGCGGCATGCCGGGAAGTGTGAAGCTCAGAACGCCGAAAGCCTGCGAAAGATTGCCGAGACGCTCAAATTCTGTTCCTTCCCATGAATTGAGGTCATGGTTGGTGATCATCTCCATCAGATAAGTGTCGGCGGGGAACTCGGCAGCCTGTGCGTTGAGCATCGAGTCGATGGCCACAGCATGTTTCACCGCGAACTTGCGGGGTTCGGTCTGACCGTTACGCGCGTCGACAAAGGTGTATTGTCCCTGAGTGGCGGCTATCTCCGAGAAGAGGTCTTTCATCGGCCAGTTGTAACCCATATCGAAGCCCTCTACATGCAGTTCAGGCTTTGTAGCCTCGGCGAGCATGAAAAGTCCGGGCTGGGCAGCCTGGAGCTGAGGACGCGCCTCATTCCAGAAATCGGTCGGCACCTCTCCGGCCACATCGCAGCGGAATCCGTCGATACCGACCTCTGTTAGCCAGAATTTCAACGCGTCTATCATACCGGCACGCATCGCGGGATTGGAATAATCGAATTTGTAGACGTCGGTCCAGTCATAAGGGCCATACATCTCCCCTTTCTCATTGCGGACATACCAGTCGGGATGCTGCTCCACCCAGGCGTTGTCACAGCCTGAATGATTCGGCACCCAGTCGATGATCACCTTCATCCCGAGGTCATGGGTCTTCTTCACCGTGGCCTTGAAATCCTCTATATTGCCGAACTCGGGGTTGATGTCCTTATAGTCGCGGACGGCATAGTAGCTGCCGAGTGTGCCCTTGCGGTTCTTCTCCGAGATAGGATGAACAGGCATGAACCATAGCAGGTCGACGCCCAGCTCCTTCAGTCGGGGCAGCTCCTTGTCGAACGCCTTCAAGGTGCCTTCATCTGTGAACTGGCGCAGGTTTACCTCATAGATGACCGCGTTGCGGCTCCAGCAGGGGTGATTCAGTTTGGTGGCGGGAACGGCAGGCACATTCACCTGCACGGGGGAATTTTGAGCCACGGCATTCAGTCCCAACAGGGCACATAAGCCGCATGCAACTCCTTTCAGAATCTTTTTCATGGTGATATGATTGTTGATGGTTTTATTTTCCGATTACAAATTTACCATCTTTCAATCATATTTCCAAAAATCGGCTGTATCAACCGGCATTATTCCCGACAGCTATCAATGTCAACTGTCTTTCAAGTCTCAGGGCGAGAGCCCCGTTGTCTTTTATGAAGGAATACAGCTCCCCGACAGCCCTCAGTTTCGGCTCTTTCTCGAAATTCAGGTTACCTTTCCATCCGGCTACAAGACGCGAGAGTTCGGTCTCCCTGTCGCGGGCCTCAGCCGTCAGCTCGTCGGCATCGTCGCCGATGGGATAACGCCGCGTCAGCATGTCGGTGGAAGCGAACATCTGGTAATTCGCCACGAAGGAGAAGCAGTCCTCCAGCACATCGGGCCATTGGCGCAAATCGACATTGTTTTGCAGGGAGTCCAATACCAGGCTCGTGTTTGACGCGCTGACCAGCAGCCGTTCAACAGCCGGAAGCCGAGTGTTGTCGGTAGGCAGTCCGGATGGTTCGAACATGTCAGAGAGGTCATTGAAGGAGAAATCGGGATTATATGAGACTTCGCCATCTTTCCTGTGGGGAGCCGGAGTGGTCACGGCATAGCAGTAGGCGAGGAAAATATTCAGCAGGTGAAGAAGACGGGGCACATTTTTCAGAAGTTTTTCTTTCTGTTCGGCATCCCTGAGACGTTTCTGTTTCTCGATTTCCGACCCGACATCGATTTCCGACTTCATCGACCCCACGGCGTTAAGAAACAGACCGAGGAATATCAAGCCACACATCACCTCGATGGCGGTGATCGCCTGCGCCCAACCGTGGGCCGGGGTGTAGTCGCCGAAACCAAGGGTGGTGATGGTCACGATACTGTAATAGAGCCACGACCCGAAATCGGTTCCCGCCCCATCCGGAATCCTGAACTGGCCGTCAGGCAACGCCCAGTATATGAGCGCGAACACCGGCGTGACCACCACATACAGCCCAATCCATACTATCGGCCTTATATTGGAGACCACATGGAAAAAATGCTTCACCTTGTCTGAGACTGTCCCATTCATATTCAATTCATTCTATTTATGATAAACATCGCTATTAGAATATCTCCTATCCAAATTCACAAAAATTTGTATAACATCACTTTTTTTATTACTTTTGCAACTAAAGGTTTACACGAAATCAATCATACACATTATGCACACAAAACTTAAACTAATGCTATCGCTAATAGCGATAGTATGTCTCACTCCAAAAGCTTATGCAGACGTTGAGTGGGAATTTCAGGTAGGCGGAATGTACACATCCGACTACAAGGTATACTCAACATCTTCTGAAGACATCAAACGGAGTGCTAACGGCCAAGCCACATTAGGACTATACCTAAAAATCCCTGTTGCACGAAGAATGTTTATCGAGACCGGACTTGGATGGCGCCATCATTATGTTTTCTCAAAATACAAGTTTGAAGTCACAAAAATCGGTGATGAGTCTCTCGATGAGCCAGCTGAAACCTGGGTAAACCCTGAATATAACGATTGGGGAAATTCTCTTGTGTTGCCGGTGAAATTTGGATACTCACTCCCTCTCAACGAGCAGAATTCCTTTGAATTTCTCCTTGGCCCGTATGTCGAGTATCTCTTCAACAGCCCTAACGAATATGCCACCGAAGAAATACAGGAAAGAATCGACTACGGCTATAACATCCGTAAAGCCACCCATTGGTCGGTCGGCATTCAACCCTCTGTTATGTTCAAGCATCGTGCCCTCCGAATAGGTATGACTTTCCAAAGTCCCATATTTTATAACGGTCCACAAAACCTTAACAAAAACACCTTTATGTTTACAATTGGGGTGTCTTTCGGAAGTGGAGCATGGGAAGGCATCGGTACAGGTCTGGCGGCGGCTGGCACAGTAATGGGTGCTATGGCCGACGGATATGCGTCTGGAGCAGCGGCAGCCTCCTCAAATAATTACAACGATTCTTATTCAGATTCACAATCATCATCTTATTCCTCATCCTCCTATTCTTCCGGTTCAAACAGCGGGAATCAATCACTTTCGCAAAATCAGCAGTTAAACTCAGACAAACGAGTTTATAGCAATTATGAATCGATGCTGAGCAAGTTTAAATCAGGACTGACAGGATATACTTGTTCCGAGGTAAAAGACATTCAGAAAAAAATGCGTAAACTCCGCGAAAAATGGAACGGTAAAATCCAAAAATCCTCCCTTGAGAGCTGGAACTGCAACTAATCCTCCCCGACATAATTAAAACGTCCACTCTACCATTAAAACGTCCACTCTATCTGTTATCACAGATTAAGTGGACGTTCTTTATTTTTATATCTTCCGATGTCATTCAATCACTCGGGAAACCTTGCCATTCTCAAAAATCACGGTGGTCTCATTGCCGTAAATCCAGCGGCGTTTCTCCCCTGACTTGCGGATTTCCAGAGGAGGGCCAAGCAAGATGTTCACCTCGTCAGGCAGCATCCCGATTGTGACTTTGCCATTCTTCACGGCAGCAAGATTCGGGGCCACGATGTCGGGGCGGCTGACCGCGTAGGCGCCCATGTCGTTGAGATATTTCGAGTTGACCCATGTAAGCTCCATCACCAGTTCTCCATGACGAGTGTTGGATTCCGGATGGAGCGACGCGAGCGGCAGTGTGCGCGGGATAAGCCCCTTCTCGCGGTAACGGACGGCGACATCTGTGGTGGCGAAATCAAATCCCCCATCCTTGGCCTTGACAGTGAGGTAGCGGGTATAGGTGGCCTCTTTGTTGTTGGTTCCTTGGGTGGATTTCAGCATCGCCGAGAATTCGTTTTTGTCATAATCCACAGACAGCAGCCCTTCATCGGCCTCGGTGTCGAAATTGTTTACAGCATACAACAACGTCGCCAGCATCACTTTCCGCGCATCCAGTCCCTTGACAGGGATTGTCCCCTTGATTACGGCCGCGCCGTCAGTGGGTTCGGTCGAAGGATAGAACAATGTCACCCCATCCTCCTGGGCGGGGAGTTCCTGAATCGAAATCCACTCGGTGTAATCCACCGGAGGTTTAGGGTCTTTCTTTCCCGGGAGTTTGAATCCCAGGGCCGTCTCCGGCACAATCAGCGACGCGACTACCGTGACAATACCGGCAATTGTTGCTTTATTCATAAGTCAATGGTTTGGTTTGGAATGGAGAGGGGTCGGGATTACTGCCCCTGACACAGGTTTTCCTCCCGCTGCCCCTCTCCTCAGGTTTTACACGATTAATCAAAAGGCCACTCCAAGGCGAATCATGAAGTTGCTGGAGTGCAGGCTCTTCTCCACGCTGTTGGCGTCCTTATCGTAATAATAGATTTTTGCGGCAGGGACAAAACCACGCTGGTAAGTGAAATCGAGGTTGAGACGCTTGTACCATACACCAAGGCCGATCTGCATGCCTGCGTCAAATGCCTGATAGTCATACTCATCCTTCAGCTCGTCGTTGTCGACTTCCCATTTGTCGCCGTCACTGTCTTTGTAGCTGAGTTTCTTGCCGGCGAAATCATAGCTGACAAACAAGCCGAGGTGGGCGTCAAGCTTGATGTCGTCGGTGATGAAGTATTTGTAACCGAAGGTGAAGGGGGAGTATTTCACATTCCAGGTGAGGATATGACCCTTTTCATCATAGGTTTCATCATCGTCTGTTTCCTCATATTTGGTCGAGAAGCCACGGGTGCCGATACCCAGTTCCATACCCCAGTAGAGGCCGAAATTGCTGATGGGACGCTGGAAGCCGAAGTCGATGTCCATACCGGCGCGGCTGCCCAGGGAAACCTCCGAGTGGGTTCTGCCCTCATTGGCCAGGTCGATGGCCTCGCTGGCTCCGGCGATGTTGTTGAACGACACACCAAGACGGGCATACCATAAGGTGGAGGTCTTTGACTTGCTGTAAGAGTAGGACGACATCACCTGAGCTGAAGCGGAGATTGCCATAAAGGCTGTCGCCACGATTAACAATAGTTTTTTCATATGTGTAATGTGGTTGTCACGGCATTTGTGTCAGCATTGCCGTGTGGTTAAAGATATGTGTTCGGTGGTTTACTTTGTGATTCCCTGGTTTCCTTGCGACTGCTGTCCGTCGGTGGTCACGGAGACTGATGTCTGGGTCGTGGGATATACCACTCCGATCATGTCGATTTCGGCCTTGGTTGCCGGGCGGAAGTTGGTGTACTTGACAGGATAGCCCGAAAGCTCCACTATGAGCATCTTTGTGTCCTTCTCATAGACATAGGAGTCAAACAGCGGCTCGATGATGGCGTCCGCGTCAGCTTCCTGACACGCACGGTAGAGGGCCCTCATCTCGTCATTGCGGATTTCTCCCATGGTGATGTTGCCGATTGCCTGATCGAGAGGGAAATAGTAGGGGCCGAAGGTCTCGCGGGAATTGCTGAGCATCTTCATGTCGAAAATCTGCGGTGTGACGAATGTGCGCACCTCCGGCGGAATCTTGCGGGCTTCGGCCCGCTCGAATTTCTTGGGATTGGAATCTTTCTTCTGGGCGAAAGCCGGCGCGGAGGATGCCAGCACAGCCACAGCAAGAGACAGGAGTAACCTGCTTTTCATACTCGGTATCCCCTATGTTCGTGTCGGGGGCAACTGTTGATGGCAGCCGATCCCTCGCCGCCTGTTGGAAAAGACTTGAATCAATGGGGTACACACATAAAAAAGGCGGGATCTGCATCATTTTGCTTATCCCATCCTTAAGGCTTCTCGCATTGCCATCGACAGAGGATAAGCAACGTCAGTCAGCCCACGCCTTGGATATGGAATATCTCCACGCCTCGCCGACCGCTCCTGAAAGGGGCAGACGGCGTGGGCAGGAAAACGTGTTTCCACAAACAGCGCGAACAATTTCGTTGCTTCATCTTCTCTGTCTTGAAAATTTTGCGAGAATTTTAAGGATAGAAGACAAACGTAATGAAACGTTCTTTATGTATGTAACCGGTCTGCCCCTCTAGGCTAACCGACACTGCAAATTTACAACTTTTTCACATATCTGCAAACACCCCGCCGTTTTTTAACAGCCTGGCATAAAAGCAGACCGGCCGGCAGACTCGCGGGGAGTCTGCCGGCCGGTCGGTATTATCGGTGGATGGCTTTATCAGCCGATCTGTTCGGGAGCGGGAACGGGGGCGAGTTCAGAGTCTGAGACCACGACATCGTTGATGTCTTCCTTCGAGCCGACTACCAGACGTTCGTACTGACGAAGACCGGTACCGGCGGGAATCAGGTGACCGCAGATCACATTCTCCTTCATGCCCTCCAGGGTGTCGGTCTTGCCGTTGATGGCGGCTTCGTTGAGCACCTTGGTGGTCTCCTGGAAGGAGGCGGCTGACATGAACGAGGAGGTCTGGAGAGCGGCGCGGGTGATACCCTGGAGAATCTGCTCGGAGGTGGCGGGAACCGCGTCACGCACTGCGACGGTCTTGAGGTCGCGGCGCTTGAGGGCTGAGTTCTCGTCGCGGAGCTTGCGGGCGGTGATGATCTGGCCCGGCTTGAGGTTCTCGGAGTCTCCGGCGTCAACAACGACCTTCTTGCCCCAGATGCGGTCATTCTCATCCATGAAGTCGCGCTTGTCGACTACCTGCTGCTCAAGGAAGCAGGTGTCACCCGGGTCAATGATGTTGACCTTGCGCATCATCTGGCGGACAATCACCTCGAAGTGCTTGTCGTTGATCTTCACACCCTGCATGCGGTACACATCCTGGACTTCGTTGACGATGTATTCCTGCACGGCGGTCGGCCCCATGATGTTGAGGATGTCGGAGGGGGTGATTGCGCCGTCAGACAGCGGTGTGCCAGCACGGACGTAATCGTTCTCCTGCACGAGCACCTGCTTGGACAGGGGCACGAGATATTTCTTCTCCTCGCCGAGCTTGGAGGTCACGCAGATTTCACGGTTACCACGCTTGATGCGGCCGAAGGTCACCTCACCGTCGATTTCAGACACGATGGCGGGGTTGCTCGGGTTACGGGCCTCGAACAGCTCGGTCACACGGGGCAGACCACCGGTGATGTCACCGGCGCCAGAGGTGGAGCGGGTAATCTTGACGAACACCTCACCGGGCTTGATGTCCGCGCCTTCCTCAAGCATGAGGTGGGCGTTGACAGGGAGGGCGTAGGTCTTGAGGATGTTGCCATCCTTGTCGACAATGCGGGCCTCGGGAACGCGTGTACGGTCTTTCGACTCGATGATGATTTTCTCGCGGATGTTCGACTGCTCGTCGGCCTCGATGCGGTAGGTGACATTCTCGACCAGGTTCTCATACTGGATCTTTCCTCCGACTTCGCTGACGATAACGGCGTTGAAGGGGTCCCATTCGCAGATGACATCACCCTTCTTGATTTTGGCGCCGTCGCTGAAGTAGAGCTTCGAACCGTAAGGAATCTGGGCGGTGGTCAGCATCAGGCCGGTCTTCGCGTCGATGATGCGCATTTCAGCCAGACGACCGATGACGACCTCGACGGGACGTCCGTTCATATCCACTTCATCGGTGGTCACGGTGCGGAGTTCCTCGATTTCAAGGACACCGTCGTAACGTGATGTCAGGGTGGAGACGGCAGCGATGTTAGATGCCACACCACCGACGTGGAATGTACGGAGGGTCAGCTGTGTACCCGGCTCACCGATTGACTGGGCGGCGATCACGCCGACAGCCTCGCCGATCTGGACGGGACGGTGGGTAGCCAGGTTGCGGCCGTAGCACTTGGCGCAGACACCATGCTTCGACTCGCAGGTGAGGACGGAGCGGATTTCGACAGACTCGATGGGGGAAGCATCGATACGGTCGGCGGCAGCGTCGTTGATTTCCTCGCCGGCGTGAACGATGATTTCGCCGGTGGTGGGGTCAACGATGTCGTGTACGGAGACACGTCCGAGGATTCGTTCTGCCAGGGAGGCGACAACCTCGTCGTTGTTCTTGATTTCACGGCATACGAGACCACGGAGTGTGCCGCAGTCCTCCTCGCGGATGATTACGTCGTGGGCCACGTCTACAAGACGACGGGTCAGGTAACCGGCGTCGGCGGTCTTCAAGGCGGTATCCGCAAGACCCTTACGGGCACCGTGGGTGGAGATGAAGTACTCCAGCACGCTCAGACCCTCCTTGAAGTTCGCGAGAATCGGGTTCTCGATAATCTGACCACCTTCGGCACCGGCTTTCTGGGGCTTGGCCATAAGACCACGCATACCGGCGAGCTGACGGATCTGGTCTTTCGAACCACGGGCTCCGGAGTCGAGCATCATGAAGACAGAGTTGAAGCCCTGGTCGGCCTCGGTCATCTGCTTCATCAGCACCTGGGTGAGCTGAGAGTTGACATGTGTCCAGATATCGATAATCTGATTGTAACGTTCGTTGTTGGTGATGAAACCCATCGCGTAGTTGTTCATCACTTCCTCCACCTGGGCGTAACCCTCCTGGACGATGGCTTCCTTTTCCGGCGGGATGATGACGTCACCGAGGTTGAACGACAGACCGCCACGGAAGGCCATGTAGTAACCCATGTTCTTGATGTCGTCGAGGAACTGGGCGGAGCGGGGGATACCGCATTTCTTGATGACCTTGCCGATGATGGTGCGGAGCGACTTCTTGGAGATAAGCTCGTTGACGTAGCCGATTTCCTTGGGGACGAACTCATTGAAGAGCACACGGCCCACGGAGGTGTTCTCGATGAGACGCTTCACGGGGTTGCCCTGCTCGTCCACATCGTCGACCATCACGCTCACGGGAGCGTGGAGGGTCACACGACCTTCGTTGTAGGCAATCTGAGCCTCTTCGGGACCGTAGAACTTCAGGCCCTCACCCTTGGCACCCTTGCGGAGTTTGGTGATATAGTAGAGACCAAGCACCATATCCTGAGAGGGGACGGTGATAGGCGCACCGTTGGCGGGGTTGAGGATGTTGTGTGAGCCGAGCATCAGCATCTGGGCTTCGAGGATTGCCTCGTTGCCGAGGGGGAGATGGACGGCCATCTGGTCACCGTCGAAGTCGGCGTTGAAGGCGGTACATGCCAGCGGGTGGAGCTGGATGGCCTTACCCTCGATCATCTTGGGCTGGAATGCCTGGATACCGAGACGGTGAAGTGTCGGGGCTCGGTTGAGCAGCACGGGGTGACCCTTCATCACATTCTCGAGGATGTCCCATACAACGGGTTCCTTGCGGTCGACAATCTTCTTGGCCGACTTGACGGTCTTGACGATGCCGCGCTCGATGAGTTTGCGGATGACGAAGGGTTTGTAAAGCTCGGCGGCCATGTATTTGGGAAGACCGCACTCATACATCTTCAGCTCGGGGCCTACGACGATTACCGAACGGGCGGAGTAGTCGACACGCTTACCGAGGAGGTTCTGACGGAAACGTCCCTGCTTACCCTTGAGGGAGTCGGAGAGCGACTTGAGGGGACGGTTGGCGTCGGTCTTGACGGCTGAAGACTTGCGGGAGTTGTCGAGCAGTGAGTCAACGGCCTCCTGGAGCATACGTTTCTCATTGCGCAGAATCACCTCGGGAGCCTTGATTTCGATGAGGCGCTTGAGGCGGTTGTTGCGGATGATCACGCGGCGGTAGAGGTCATTGAGGTCGGAGGTTGCGAAACGGCCACCGTCGAGGGGCACGAGGGGACGCAGCTCGGGGGGGATGACAGGCACAGCCTGGAGAATCATCCACTCGGGTTTGTTGCGTCCGGCCGACGCGCGGAACGACTCGACCACCTGGAGACGCTTGAGGGCCTCGGTCTTGCGCTGCTGAGAGCCGTCGGTGTTGGCCTGGTCACGCAGGGCGTAGGAGAGGTCGTCGAGGTTGAGGGTCGACAGGAGGTCGTAGATGGCGGTCGCACCCATCTTGGCGACGAACTTGTCGGGATCGTCGTCGGGGAGGTTGCGGTTCTCGGCGGGAAGCTTCTCGATGATGTCGAAGTATTCCTCCTCCGAGAGAAGGTCATATTTTGCCACGGGACGGTCGGGATCGATGTCGGCGGCCGCACCGGGATTGATTACGATGTAACGCTCGTAGTAGATAACCGCGTCGAGCTTCTTGGAGGGAAGTCCGAGCAGGTAACCGATTTTGTTGGGGAGGGAGCGGAAATACCAGATGTGGGCTACCGGGACAACAAGCTTGATGTGGCCCATACGCTCGCGGCGCACCTTCTTCTCGGTAACCTCCACGCCGCATCGGTCGCAGACGATTCCCTTGTAACGGATGCGCTTGTACTTGCCGCAGTGACACTCGTAGTCCTTTACCGGGCCGAAGATGCGCTCACAGAAGAGGCCGTCGCGCTCGGGCTTGTAGGTGCGGTAGTTGATGGTCTCGGGTTTAAGCACCTCTCCCGACGATTTCTCCAGAATCTCTTCGGGCGAAGCGAGTCCGATGGTAATCTTGGAGAAGCCGTTTTTAGCCTTTGTTTCTTTTCTAAAAGCCATATATGCTGTTGGTGTTTTTAGCTGATAAAATTTCTGTTTTTCCCAGTTATATCCCCGGTTTCACGCCGGGGATATATATAACGGAAAAATCGGCGGATTATTGTTCGAGGTTGATGCTCAGACCGAGGCCCTGGAGCTCGTGGAGAAGCACATTGAGCGACTCGGGGATGCCGGGGGTAGGCATCGGCTCACCCTTGACGATGGCCTCGTAAGCCTTGGAGCGGCCGGTCACGTCGTCAGACTTGATGGTCAGAATCTCCTGGAGGATGTGGGATGCGCCGAATGCCTCGAGCGCCCATACTTCCATCTCTCCGAAACGCTGTCCACCGAACTGGGCCTTACCACCGAGGGGCTGCTGGGTAATCAGCGAGTACGGGCCAATCGAGCGGGCGTGCATCTTGTCTTCAACCATGTGGCCGAGCTTGAGCATGTAAATCACACCCACGGTTGCGGGCTGGTCGAAACGCTCACCGGTGCCGCCGTCATAGAGGTAGGTCTTACCGTAACGGGGAATACCGGCCTTGTCGGTCCATTCGTTGAGGTCTTCCATTGTGGCACCGTCGAAAATCGGGGTGGCGAACTTCTCGCCCAGCTCGCGGCCTGCCCATCCGAGGACAGTCTCGAAAATCTGACCGAGGTTCATTCGGGAAGGCACACCCAGAGGGTTCAGACAGATGTCGACCGGAGTACCGTCGGCGAGGAACGGCATATCTTCCTGACGTACCACACGCGACACGATACCCTTGTTACCGTGACGACCTGCCATCTTGTCACCCACACCGATCTTACGCTTCTTGGCGATGTAGACCTTGGCGATCTGGATGATACCGGAGGGAAGTTCGTCACCGATTGAGATGTCGAACTTCTTGCGGCGCAGCTCTGCGTCAATTTCCTTCGACTTGCGGAGGTAGTTGACGATGGTCTGGCGGATAAGGTCATTCTTATGCGCGTCGGCGGTCCACTTCGACAGGTTGATGGTGTCGTAGTCGATGCCTTTCAGCACGGAGGGCACGAAGTTGGATCCCTTGGGGATGATGTCGGTGCCGAGGAAATCCTTGACTCCGGCAGAGGTCTTCCCTTCGGTGAGAACCATCAGCTTGTTGACCAGGAGGTCTTTCAGGCTGTTGAGACGTTCCTCATATTCCTCGTCGAGCTTGGGCAGCAGAGCCTGGGTGGCCTTGTTGCGACGGCCTGTCTTGTTGGCACGCGAGAAGAGGTTGGTGCCGATGACGACACCCTTCAGTGAGGGTGAAGCCTTCAGCGAAGCATCCTTCACGTCGCCGGCCTTGTCGCCGAAGATGGCGCGGAGCAGCTTCTCCTCGGGAGTGGGATCGGATTCACCCTTCGGGGTAATCTTACCGATCATGATGTCACCGGGAACCACATGGGCTCCAAGACGGATGATACCGCGTTCGTCGAGGTCTTTGGTGGCATCCTCTGACACGTTGGGGATATCTGAGGTCAGCTCCTCCATACCGCGCTTGGTCTCGCGCACTTCGAGCGAGTACTCGTCGACATGCACGGAGGTAAGGATATCCTCCTTGACCATACGCTCGTTGAGCACGATGGCGTCCTCATAGTTGTAACCCTTCCAGGGCATGAAGGCAACCTTGAGGTTGCGGCCCAGGGCGAGCTCACCATTCTCGGTGGCGTAACCCTCGGTGAGGATGTCACCACGGGTGACGCGCTGTCCGCGCGAACAGATGGGACGGAGGTCAATAGTGGTCGACTGGTTGGTCTTGCGCCACTTCGGTATGCGGTATTCCTTGACGGCATCCTCGAAGGATACGAATTCCTCCTCGTCGGTGCGGTCGTAACGGATGCGGATTGTGGTTGCGTCTACGAACTCGATGACACCGTCACCCTCGGCCATAATCTGGGTACGGGAGTCGCGGACAAGCTGTCCTTCGATACCTGTACCGACAATGGGAGCCTCGGAACGCATCAGAGGCACGGCCTGGCGCATCATGTTCGAACCCATCAACGCACGGTTCGCGTCGTCGTGTTCGAGGAAGGGGATGAGCGAAGCCGCGATTGAGGCAATCTGCTGGGGCGACACATCCATCAGCTCGATTTCGTTGCCGGGAACGATAGGGAAGTCAGCATCCTGACGGGCCTTCACCTTGGCATTGATGAATGAACCGTCGGGGTTGACGGGAGCATTACCCTGGGCAATCATCTTACCCTCCTCCATTTCGGCGGTCAGGTAGGTGACATCCTCGTTGGCGAGGTCCACGACACCATTCTCAACCTTGCGGTAGGGGGTTTCGATGAAACCGAGGTCGTTGATTTTGGCGTAAACGCAGAGCGAAGAAATCAGACCGATGTTAGGACCTTCAGGGGTCTCGATCGGGCAGAGACGGCCATAATGGGTGTAGTGTACGTCTCGCACCTCGAACCCAGCACGCTCACGCGACAGACCGCCGGGGCCGAGGGCCGACAGACGGCGCTTGTGGGTGATTTCGGCCAGAGGGTTGGTCTGGTCCATGAACTGCGACAAGGCGTTGGTACCGAAGTATGTGTTGATCACCGACGAGATGGTCTTGGCGTTTATCAGGTCGATGGGGGTGAACACCTCATTGTCGCGGACGTTCATACGCTCGCGGATGGTGCGGGACATACGGGCGAGTCCGACACCGAACTGGTTGTAAAGCTGCTCACCGACAGTGCGGACACGACGGTTGCTCAGGTGGTCGATATCATCGACATCGGTCTTCGAGTTGATAAGCTCGATGAGATACTTGATAATCTCGATGATGTCTTCCTTTGTCAGCACCTTGACATCCATGGGGGTGTCGAGGGAGAGCTTCTTGTTGATACGGTAACGGCCTACCTCGCCGAGGTCGTAACGCTTTTCAGAGAAGAAAAGGTTGGTGATTACCTCGCGGGCCGACGCGTCATCTGGCGGCTCGGCGTTGCGCAGCTGCCTGTATATATATTGGATAGCCTCCTTTTCGGAGTTTGTGGTATCTTTCTGGAGGGTGTTGAAGATGATGGCGTAGTCTGAGGAGTTTGCCTCTTCCTTGTGGAGGAGGATGGTGTCGACTCCGGATTCAAGAATCAGGTCGATACCCTCTTCATCAAGCTCCTTCTCGCGGTCGATGACGACCTCGTTACGCTCGATGGAGACCATTTCGCCGGTATCCTCGTCCACGAAGTCCTCCACCCAGGTGCGGAGCACACGGGCGGCGAGCTTGCGGCCAAGGGCCTTCTTCAGGTTGGTCTTGTTGACCTTGACCTCCTCGGCCAGGTCGAAAATGTCAATGATGTCCTTATCGGTCTCAAGACCAATCGCACGCAGAAGAGTGGTCACAGGAAGTTTCTTCTTACGGTCGATGTAGGCATACATGACATTGTTGATGTCAGTTGCAAACTCAATCCAGGAGCCACGGAAGGGGATGATACGGGCGGAATAGAGCTTGGTACCGTTGGAGTGGGTGCTCTGTCCGAAGAACACACCGGGCGAACGGTGGAGCTGCGACACAACGACGCGTTCCGCGCCATTGATCACGAAAGTGCCCTTCTCGGTCATATAAGGAATCGGGCCGAGATAAACATCCTGGATTACCGTCGCGAAATCCTCGTGGTCGGGGTCGGTACAGTAGAGTTTCAGTTTCGCCTTCAGGGGCACACTGTATGTCAGGCCACGCTCCAGACACTCCTCGATGGTGTAGCGGGGCGGGTCGATGTAATAATCGAGGAATTCGAGTACAAAGTTGTTACGGGTGTCCGCGATGGGGAAGTTCTCTGAGAACACCTTGTAGAGTCCCTCGTTGTTCCTTTTTTCGGGAGGGGTGTCGAGTTGCAGGAAGTCCTGGAACGACTTGAGCTGAACCTCGAGGAAATCAGGGTAAGGAAGCGGATTCTTTACCGAGGCAAAATTTACGCGGGGTTTTGCGGTGTTTGCTTGGGATGACATCTATGATATTGTTAAGGGAACTCGAAAAATATTTTATATGTAAGAAGGGAGCTTAACCGACATTCCTGAGACTATGTATTCTGAGGGGCCAAAAGCCAATCAGCTGAATACCAATCCATAACGGATTTGATGGAACCTAAAGGGAGCCGGTCTCGGAGCTAAATAATCTTAAATAATCCTAAACTTGCAAAAATAAAGACAAATTTAGTTAAACCTGACTCCCTTCTTACACAAAAAGGTTAAGCGTCTGCCAAAGGCAGACACTTAACCAAAACAGCCTGAGGGAACAGGCGAAGTATTATTTCAGCTCTACTTCAGCACCAGCCTCTTCGAGAGACTTCTTGAGGTTCTCAGCGTCAGCCTTGGCAAGACCTTCCTTGAGTACGCTGGGAGCACCGTCAACCATCTCCTTGGCTTCCTTGAGGCCAAGACCGGTCAGCTCCTTAACGAGCTTTACAACCTGCAGCTTGGCAGCACCGGCCGACTTTAGGACAACGTCGAAGTTGGTCTTTTCTTCAGCAGCGGGAGCACCGGCGGCGGGACCTGCGGCAACAGCGACAGCAGCAGCTGCGGGTTCGATGCCGTATTCCTCCTTGAGGAGGGTAGCGAGTTCGTTTACTTCCTTTACGGTGAGGTTAACTAATTCTTCTGCAAGAGCTTTGATATCTGCCATTGTAGTATTGTTTTTTGAGTGTTTGCGTTTTGTTGAAAGTAATTGTTGGCGAAGGCGCTATTATGCTTCCTTCTTGGAGAGAGTTTCGAGGATGCCGTGGATGGTATTGCCACCGGACTGGAGGGCGGAAATAACATTCTTGGCAGGCGACTGAAGCAGAGCCACAACGTCGGCGATGAGCTCGTTCTTGCTCTTGATATTTGCAAGGGTCTCAAGCTGGTCTTCACCAACATAGATTGTCTCTTCAACATAAGCGGCCTTGAGGCGGGGAAGAACATCGTCCTTCTTGCGGAAGTCCTTGAGGAGCTTCGCGGGAGCGTTGCCCACGTTGGCACACATCAGAGAGCTTGCGCCCTTGAGGGCCGGATAAAGCTCGTCGTAGTCGCCGTCGAGGGTCTCAAGAGCCTTGTGGAGCAGAGTATTCTTGACAACCATCAGTTTGATGTCGTTCTTGAAGCACTCGCGACGCAGCGCGGAGGTCTTCTCGGCATCGAGGCCGGCGGTCTCTACCAGATAGAAGCAACCGTATTCCTTGATGGTCTCTGCGATTTTCGATATGATGAGTCCTTTCTCTTCTTTTTTCATTGTCGTAGTCTTTTTTGAGATTAGTCGTCAATGGTTTTAGAGTCGACTTTGATGCCGGGGCCCATTGTGCTCGAAACGTAGATACTCTTGATGTAAGTTCCTTTTGCGGTCGCAGGCTTGAGCTTGATCAGGGTGTTGATGAACTCCTTGGCGTTCTCCTTCATCTGCTCGGGTGTGAAAGACACCTTGCCGATTGAGGTGTGAACGATACCGTTCTTGTCAACCTTGAAGTCAATCTTACCCTTCTTGACCTCTTCCACTGCCTTGGCAACGTCGGGGGTCACAGTACCGCTCTTGGGGTTAGGCATCAGGCCACGGGGACCGAGTACACGGCCGAGGGCACCAATCTTACCCATAATAGCGGGCTGGGTGATGATGACATCAATGTCGGTCCATCCTCCCTTGATTTTCTCGATATATTCGTCCAGACCCACATAATCGGCTCCGGCAGCCTTGGCTGCGGTCTCCTGGTCGGGAGTGCAGAGCACGAGCACGCGGACCTGCTTGCCTGTTCCGTGAGGAAGCGTAACAACACCACGCACCATCTGGTTGGCCTTACGGGGGTCAACACCCAGACGAACGTCGATGTCGAACGAAGCGTCGAACTTGGCGTAGTTGGTCTCCTTTACCTTTACTGCGGCCTCAGCGAGCGAGTAGGCCTTCCCGGCTTCAATCTTCGATAAAGCTAACTTCTGATTCTTAGTAAGTTTTCCCATGTCAATTGAAGTTTATTAGTTGTTTTCGGGGAAAGCACCCTTTACGGTGATACCCATGCTCCTGGCAGTACCGGCAACCATCTTCATGGCCGAGTCAACGGTAAAACAGTTCAAATCGGGCATTTTGTCTGTAGCGATTTCCTTTACCTGATCCCAGGTCACCTCAGCAACCTTGTTACGGTTAGGCTGAGCGGAGCCTTTCTTTACCTTGGAAGCCTCGAGCAGCTGGATAGCCACCGGGGGGGTCTTCACGATAAAGTCGAAGCTCTTGTCGGTGTAGTAAGTGATTACTACAGGCAGAACCTTTCCGGCCTTATCCTGGGTGCGGGCATTGAATTGCTTGCAAAACTCCATGATGTTGATACCCTTGGAACCCAGGGCAGGACCTACTGGGGGCGAAGGATTGGCAGCACCACCTTTGATCTGCAATTTGATCTGTCCAGCAATTTCTTTTGCCATTGTGATTAAAGCTTTATTTATTTAACGAAACGCGCCTATCCGTTAGCGGGCCAAGAGATGCGTAACCAACTCCGGATACCCTCCGGCAAAGCGCCATACTTACAAAAACCTTCCTTGGACATCCGGCTCCGGGGAACCTTCAACCTCCAGGAAAACAAGGTCACATCACACAAACATTTCGCGCGGCATCATTCTCAGGAAATCCCCGGAGGGAATTTTGAAGATTGACTGAATCCGTGCGAATTATTTGAAATGGATTGAGATTACTCTCTTTCGACCTGTGAGTTCTCAAGCTCAAGCGGGGTCTCGCGTCCGAAGATGCGAACCATAACCTTGAGCTTCTTCTTGTCGGGGAACACCTCGGTAATCTTACCGTTGAATCCGTTGAAGGCGCCGTAGTTGACCTTGACGGTCTCGCCGACCATATAGTCGTTGACACCCTCCTCGAGATTCTCGTTGATTTCGTCGGCTGTCCCGAGCATACGCATCACCTCGCTCTCGCGCAACGGCTCGGGCTTGGCGTCCTTGCCGCGACCTTTAAGGAAGTCGATAACGTTGGTGGTATTGGTAAGCTCGTGAACCACTTCTCCGATAAGCTCGGCCTCCACAAACACATATCCGGAATAAAGGTTGCGTTCTTTGACGACCTTCTTTCCGTTCTTGACTGTGAGAACCTTCTCAGTAGGAATCAGCACCTGAAAGACGTGGTTGCCAAGGTCGGTGTTTTTGATGGCACCGTCAAGGAGTTCCTTGACCTTAGCTTCCTTCCCCGAGATGGCACGCAGAACGTACCATGCCTTACGGGGAGCCGAAGTCCTTGCGACTGCAGATTTTTCGGTATTCTTTTCAGACATTTCGACCAACACTAAAAAGGATTACTTATGGAGGCTGTAGATGAGGTGCATCAGATTCTCGACCACTTGATCCATGACTAATATTATCAGGGCGATAATAACGGAAGCAAGCATCACGATACAAGCGCTCTTAATCAGCTGCGTCTTTGTAGGCCAAGAAGTCTTATAACGAAGTTCGTCGTAAGACTCCTCTATGCTCGTAAGTAATTTCAATTTTTTCATTTGCGATCTTTTAGCACGGGTTGAGAGACTCGAACTCCCGACACCTGGTTTTGGAGACCAGTGCTCTACCAACTGAGCTAAACCCGTATGGAAGTCAAAGGCGCTTATCCGAGGCGAGCCTTCAAGACTGCGCCTTTGACTTTATTCTGACTATCGCAGGCCATCAAGACCTGTCGATGTTATTAGTCGAGGATTTCGGTGATCTGACCGGAACCTACGGTGCGGCCACCTTCGCGGATAGCGAAGCGGAGACCCTGGTCGCAAGCAACCGGAGTGATGAGCTCGACGATAATCTCAACGTGGTCACCAGGCATTACCATTTCTACGCCCTCGGGGAGAGTGATCTCACCGGTAACATCCAGAGTACGGATGTAGAACTGGGGACGGTAGTGGTTGTGGAAGGGAGTGTGACGGCCACCTTCTTCTTTCTTCAGGATATAGACAGAAGCCTTGAACTTGGAGTGGGGCTTAACGACACCGGGGTGGCAGATAACCATACCGCGCTTGATGTCTTTCTTGTCGATACCACGGAGGAGGAGACCAACGTTGTCACCGGCTTCACCCTGATCGAGGAGCTTGCGGAACATTTCGACACCAGTTACGGTGGACTTCATGTCTGCGCCAAGACCCATAATCTGAACTTCGTCGCCGACCTTAACGATACCGGTTTCGATACGACCGGTGGCAACAGTACCACGACCGGTAATCGAGAACACGTCTTCAACAGGCATCAGGAAGGGCTTGTCGATGTCGCGGGGAGGCAGGGGGATCCAGTTGTCAACAGCGTCCATCAGCTCAACAACCTTAGCTTCCCATTCGGGCTCACCGTTGAGAGCGCCGAGAGCGGAGCCGCGGATGATGGGAGTTTCGTCGCCGTCGTATTCGTAGGCTGAGAGGAGTTCGCGCATTTCCATTTCAACGAGTTCGAGCATTTCCTCGTCGTCAACCATATCGCACTTGTTCAGGAACACAACCAGACGGGGAACGTTCACCTGACGGGCGAGAAGGATGTGCTCGCGGGTCTGGGGCATAGGACCGTCGGTAGCGGCAACCACGATGATGGCACCGTCCATCTGGGCAGCACCGGTAACCATGTTCTTCACGTAGTCAGCGTGACCCGGGCAGTCAACGTGAGCGTAGTGACGGTTAGCGGTCTCGTACTCTACGTGAGCGGTATTGATTGTGATACCACGCTCTTTCTCCTCGGGAGCGTTGTCGATCTGGTCGAACGACTTAACCTCGGAGAGACCCTTCTTAGCGAGAACGGTCGTGATGGCAGCCGTCAGAGTAGTTTTACCGTGGTCAACGTGACCAATGGTACCGATGTTAACATGCGGTTTGGTTCTTTCGAATTTCTCTTTAGCCATAACTTGCTATTTATTATTTTTTTGGTGATTAAAATCTGGATGCGCGCCTTCCCGTTGCCGGAAATTTAGCGCAGAAAGCCAACCGTCAGTTAGCTGTTCAGCCTTTCCGGAGGGAGAGGTGACCGGCGGACTACACCGCGCGGGGGACTGACAACGATTGGCAACTTTTTGGCCGCGTTTTCCCGGAAAAGCCGGAGAAAGACAACGTCCGGTAGTTTTCAGCCGAATTGCCACGGGAATGACAGGCATCACCGGGGCTATCGGGTGTTAACAGAGCCGATGACGGGATTTGAACCCGTGACCTCTTCCTTACCAAGGAAGTGCTCTACCACTGAGCTACATTGGCAAATGTTTCTGAAGCGAGCTTCAGGAGTTGGAGGTAAAACCTAGATTGAAGAGCGGAAGACGAGGCTCAAACTCGCGACCCTCAGCTTGGAAGGCTGATGCTCTATCAACTGAGCTACTTCCGCATTCAGGACTTCGGCGCGGAAGCCTTGACGGCTTCGAGGCGCAAAAGGAAAATTTTGTGGGCGCGGATGGATTCGAACCACCGAAGGCATAGCCAGCAGATTTACAGTCTGCCCCATTT
>ENA-UONW01000260-UONW01000260.1-human-gut-metagenome-genome-assembly--contig:-CS52-NODE-260-length-84354-cov-103.819856_pt1 | contig 84354 bp, 52 predicted proteins | sample MGYA00242463_ERZ724010 | MGnify/ENA metagenome assembly ERZ724010 | reverse complement strand
GCCAATCATTTACAAACCACGGACACGATAAAACGCCACCAACGGTATTCAATCCACTATCGCTGTGGCTGACCCTCCCTCTGAATATGGGGGTCAGCCACACACTATGGCCTCCCAGCATTACCAGAGCCACTCTTGCGTGCCTGTGGTTTGCACAGGGTTTGCACAAGGCGCCAAAAATCAAAATAGCAGATCAATTCACACTACTGCCAGCTTCATTTGCAAGGCCTACATGTATATGGCGCTGAAAAAGTGCCCTTTGCCAGTCTCCACCTTACAGAAGTATCTGCGTGGCACATGTTTTTTCAAAAACGACTTTTTCAAGTGGACTTATGATTACTAAACTAAAATCAAATACGAAAACAACCGGATGGAATAAGCGTCCGGGAGCATCCCCTACGCTGACGACCCGGCGAAACTCACCGGGAACGTCAAGGGAATCTATAGCAAATCAGAAAGACTCCTAAAACTTATGTTCCTCGTTGACCTCCTCGATGCTGGAGTAGAGGGCGGTCGGGTAGTTGCCGTTGAAGCAGGCAAGGCAGAGGTCGGTGCGGTGACCGGCCTCGAAAAGGCCCTTCTCAGAAAGGAACGCCAACGAGTCGGCCTCGATGGCCTGACGGGCCTGCTCAAGGTTTCTTGAATAGCACAGGAGCTCCTTGTGGGTGGACATGTCCACTCCGTAGAAGCACGGATTCTTGATCATCGGACTGGCGATCCTCATGTGAACCTCCTTCGCCCCGGCCTCACGCAGCATCCGCACGATTCTGAGCGACGTGGTTCCGCGGACTATCGAGTCGTCCACCAGAATTATCCTCTTGTCCTTCACGATGCTCCTGACCGGCGACAGTTTCATCTTCACACCCTTGTCCCTCATCTCCTGCGACGGCTGGATGAAAGTCCTGCCGATGTAGCGGTTCTTGATGAGTCCCATCTCGTTAGGAAGTCCGCTAGCCTCGGCGTAACCGGAGGCGGCGCTCAGGCTGGAGTCCGGAACCCCGACCACGATGTCCGCGTCCACGTGCGACTCCCGGTAGAGGATCTTTCCGCTCTCTTTCCTGAAAGAATGGACGTTACGGCCTTCGATGTCGCTGTCCGGGCGGGAGAAGTAAATATATTCCATGGCGCACATCGCATGACGCTGGTAGTCTGAATATTTCCGACTCCTGATGCCGTGGTGGTCGATCGTGACCACCTCGCCCGGCTCCACGTCGCGGACAAACTCCGCTCCCACGACGCTGAACGCGCAGGTCTCGCTGCTGAGGACATAGCCGTCGCCGATGCGCCCGATGGACAGAGGCCTGAGGCCGTACTTGTCCCTCATCGCATAGATCCTGTGATTGGTCATCACCATAAACGCAAAAGCCCCTTCAATCATATTCAGAGCCTCCATGATAGGGATGATTCTCGGGCTGTTCCTTTCGACCGGCTCCTTCTTGATGAGGTGGGCCAGGATCTCGCTGTCGGATGTGGACTGGAAAAGGCTGCCGCGATCCTCCAGGTACTTTCTCAACTGGGCGGAATTGACCACGTTGCCGTTGTGGACAAGGGCGAAGTCACCACTGTTGTGCCTGAAGAGAAACGGCTGGACATTCTCGATGCCGCCACCGCCATGGGTGGAGTAGCGCACGTGGCCGACCGCCATATTTCCGTGGAGAGATCCGAGATTCTCGCTGTTGAAGACTTCGGTCACGAGCCCGAGTCCCTTGACCCGGTGAAGTTCTCCATTATCGTTGACCGAGACGATTCCGCAGCCCTCCTGGCCGCGATGCTGAAGCGAGTGGAGGCCGTAGTAGGTCACCTCGGCGGCGTGAGGGACTCCCCAGACACCGAACACCCCGCATTCTTCTTTAAGTTCCTTTGAAAACATATTCCTTTCGCGGACTAAGCGACCGCTGAAAAACAAACCGTATCTCCAGCGGATAACCAAAGCACAAAGATACAGAATTATTAGTAAGCGTTGAAAAATAAGTTGGTAAATATTTGGCCGTTTGTTTTTCTTGTTTTTCCGGATAAAATCCGAAAAAAAATTTGGAGAATTATCTATATATATATTAGCGCCCGCCTTTGCGTAAAGTACAAGCAATAGGCGGGCATATAACACTTTGTGTCAACCATTTACAATGTCGCCACGGCTGCGGAAGACACGCTACCATCGATATTTGCACAAGCGGCTGACGGTGTTCCACATCGTATTATTTGCCTATTGAATCAATTATTAACAGCCGGTGCGGGACAGTCGGCACAAGTCTATCATTATTATGAAGGCGAACAGAGAAAAACAGGTTCAGATCTATTATGTAAAGCCGGAAGTCGAACTGGTCGACATCAACATATCCGGTGTCATCTGTGCGATGAGCGGAGAAATATCCGGCCAAGATCCAGATGCTCCTATTGAAGTCGATTAACAACAGTAAAAATGAAAAAGCAAGTATTAATCATCGCCATAGCACTGGCGACGCTAGCCGGATGTACATCTAATCTTGAGCCTGTACCGGAACCTCAGGGCGAAGGGATATTCGCTACCATCGAACAACCGGCTCTACCATTCCAGACTAAAACCCTTAGCTGGGATAATAATGCCCTGAAATTCACTTGGGGATCTAATGAGAATGTGGTCGTATTCGGAAGGGAAGGTAATAGCGGAAAGGCAGATGCAGCACTTCTTCGCACCCTTACATCCGGAGAAGCCTCATCCAAACTCGAAAGCAAGGGATTCCAACTTATGGACGGCATAAACTACTATGCCTATATCCCAGCAGCCAAATTCGACATTACCACAGATTTTACATATATCCCCCTGACATTTGAAGGACAGAGACAGACAGCAAATAACAATACATCTCATCTAAAGTCTTACGACTATGCCTGTGCGAAAGCCACAAAGGCAAGCGGAGCCAACAGTCTGGAGTTCAATCTGATGAACCAGGTAGGCTGGATAGTAGTAGAGCATCTCTTCACCGAAGAGACTAAGGGCGTAACATCTCTCACCCTCTCTACGACAGATCCACTCTTCACAAGCAGTTGTAAGCTTGACGCTACTACTTCGACTTTCAACAAGTATAGTATTATTTACAGTACCTCTCTGACATTGGACCTCGGAAAACCTAACGGGAATGGACTAGATTTAAATAAAGGCGAATACTTTAGGGCCTTCTTCACCACAGCTCCGGTAGACCTTTCGGATAAGGAGCTTACCATAACAGCTCACAAAGCTGATGGTACATCCGTGGTATTACTCCAGAAGACTTTAAGTGGCTGCAATATCCAAAAGAACGGCACCGTAATCATCAAGACAGAAAGCGCCAAGACTTTCAAAAGCGTAGCATCTATAAATGGCAGACAGTTCGGTTCCATCAAAGATGCACTCGCAGCTGCAAATGGTCCTGTAAAGAATCCTAAGATCACCTTAGAAGATGATGTCAAAGGCCCACTCACGATAACAAATACACTAACCGGCCGTTATGCAGCTCTCACTCTAGATCTTAACGGTCACAACATCACTTCTGAAAACGAAGGCGAATGTGCCGTCATAGTAAAGCAAGGCGAAGTACACCTCAAGAACGGAACCATCGATTCGAAGAAATTTGTCGGAGTCAAATTAGACTCTCACGCTAAAGGCGCTAAAATATACCTCCACGACTGTACCGTAAATTCTGTTCAGGGAGCTGTATGCACAGGCACGGCGACCGGCTGCTCCATTATCATCTACGGCGGTTCTTTCACTGCTACGAATGACGCAGTTATAGCCGGTAACGGAAGTATCAACTATATGAATACAACTGAGGCTCGTGATAAAGGCAATACGATAATTATCGATAAGTCATCAAAAAGTGGCATTCCTATAATTAACGGATACACGGCCAAAGCTGCTAACGTAGCCTGCGGTATATATGCCCCGTGGAAGGATAACATCACCATCAAGGCTGCAAAATTCAACATCGAGAACGGAGTCGGCATCCTTAGTCGCGGAGGTAACATCGTCATTAACGATGCTGAGATCATCACCACAGGAGGCGATCGCATCGGCAAAGTACCAGACAGCGAAACGAACGTGCCTTGCAAGACCGTCTATATCGACAAGGCCTGCGGCTACCCTGCTCTGGAAAATGCAGCCATAACCATCTACGGAGGAAAGTATTCAGACGATGCCGGAAAGATCTATGTACCGTCGACATACTCTTATGCAGAAACCAACGAATCTCCTCTCGCATATAAGGTCATAACTAACGAGACTAAACTCATCGATGCCGTTTCTTCTGTTGAGAATAATGGGACCATTACAATCGATTACCCTGTCGCACCGAGGAATCAGCTAAAGATCCAGAAGGATTTCACGCTTACTATGGTAGATGGCGTTCTTATGGAAGGCGACCTTTCAGACCCTATCCTTCATTTCTGTCAGGATAACGGAACTAACGTCATAAACGGTAACGGAACAATTCGTGGTGGACGAAACAGCGATGAAGCCATTCTCGTAAATGGAAAGGGGCAGACGCTCACCATCGACAGTAAGGACATCCGCATCGAAGGCGGAAAGTCAAGTGAATTTGCTGCAGCTATTACAGTCTGGGACGGAAAGCTGGTAATAAACGATGGCACATTCGTTTCAGGAACCGACAAGAGCCGAAATAACTCGCCTGCGATTTACCTTATGCCGATGGATCAATATGACCACGCCGAACTCGAAATAAACGGAGGAATCTTTAAGGCGGCAGATGGCGCCAGTGCTCAGTATCTTATCAACTGTCACGACGGCAGCATAGCAGATTGCAAGATCACCATAAAGGGTGGAACCTTCGTGGGATTCAATCCGGCAGCAAGTACCGGCGACACTATCAATGGCAAACCTGCCAACTGGGTAGCTGAAGGTGAAGGATACGAATCAGTCGAAAGTACTGAAAATCCGGGGACCTGGATCGTCAGAAAGAAGAATTAGCTCCTGATACCATAAGCGAGAGGGTGACTAGAAAGTCCATTCGGACTTAAAAGTCACCCTCTTTCTTTATGCCATATAGCCTTCGTTGCCCGACTCGCCGGTTATGGCCTTGCTCCAAGGTTCGTAATAGGCATCGGCTTTCGACCGTATATGGAAGAAAATTGCTTTGATGCCGCACTACCATCTCCCAGATTAAGGAACATGAAAAAATAAGTTGCTTCAGATTAAGAGAAGATTTTCGAGGATAGATCTTTTTTTGAAGAAGGAGTGTGCCGGTGGCACATGACTGATGAGAAAAGAGATCTAGACCGAAAAGATTCCTTAAGATGATGCAGGTTATTTTTTTCATGTTACTAAAATGTTTTCAAATGAATATGTCAGGCCGTGACAAGTCCTGTTAATCCAGACTGAACACCAGTGTGTTGCTGCCGTTTGTCCCATATTCAAGCTCAGCGTCATGGATCGGCATCCAGCGATAGGTCTTGACACCGTCATATTCAATCTCGACATAGAAATTGAATATGTTGTTGCCTCTGTCGCTCTGACCGGGCTTTATGAAAGGATTCGACTGGAACCGGAATATTCCCTCGCCGGAGGTCTCACCTTCGTATAGAGGGGTCGGTGTAACCTTGTAGCTATAGCCCTCGACCGGATAGAATTTCAGCAACGCCCCCGCTACAGGCGAGCCGTCCTTCTTCACCACCTTCACATTGAAGGTCTCCGAAAGGAAGGTATGGTGCTTTATGCAGATTCTCTTGTCCGCGGAAGCGTTGATCATCATCTTGGAATATTCTGTCCACACGGTCTCGCCGTAAGGGTAGTTCATTATTCCTTTCTGAGCCTTGTAAGTCTCTCCGGTGATCGGATTGCCGGAAGCCTCCTTCACCTCGGTGGCATACAAGTCGATCATGCCTCTGGAATGCCCGAGCTCGTGCACCAACGCGTCCACGGCGTAGCCTTGGAACAGGCCACTGAAATCGTGGCCTACCGAAAGGTAGGGAGCCGGCAGCCAGCCTCCGGAGACATCACCGTCGGCGGCATGAGCGTTGACTATGACCCGGACATCGTAACTGAGATCCGACTCTCCGGATTTGTCGTACATCAAAGCCGAGGAACGTCCCTCGAACGGAAGCATTTCAGTCATGTAGAAATGGAACTGATTGCCTCCGGCGTCATTTATACCCTTGACTTGGAAATATGCGCTCGCATCCTTCATCAGTTTGTCCATCTTCTTGAGAACCTCCATTCTGCCACCGTGGTCGGCCATCGTCTGTTTCTCCACAAACACCTTGCAGCGGAATTTCCACCCTTGAAGACGGTCAAACTCGACATTCCTGTCAACATAGTCACCATCTGGAACATAATAAGTGTTCTCATCGATCTTCGGAAGCTTGATCTTGTAGGTATATGACATTCCGGGATCCGAGACGCAGGCTTGCTCTGTCTCGTAAACCGGCATCCATGAATAGAACTTATACCTCTCGTAAACAACTTCAACCAAATAATTGAACACTTCCTTACGCCCTTCGTCAAGGAGGAACGGATTCGAGGCGAACACATAGTTTCCGGTAGCAGACAGCGAGCCGGTAAAGAGCGGGGTGTCATCCACCTTCCCGCTGCCGGGATACACAGGATAGAAACGCAGGACAGCGTCCTTCGCCACCTGCCCTTCGGATGTCAACACCTGAGCCCTGAAGCCTGAAGGCAGATAATCCCTGTGCGCGGCGACTCTCTTGTCGCCAGAGGCGTTGATCACGGACTTGGAATATTCCGACCATACAGAGGTGGATTTCCTGTCGTTCATTATGCATGGGACAGCATAGAAATCCTGACCGTTGACAGGGTTGTTGACAGAGCCATTGTGGATCTCGACCTCATTCAGCGCGACGACACCTCTTGAAAGCCCCAGACAATAGACCAGATCCATCAGGGACTCGTCGGAAAACGGCTCGGATCTGTCCAGTCCGATGGAAAGGCAAGGAGAGCCGACAAAACCTCCAGACTTGTCAGAGGAGGTGGCGGTAGCATTGATCACTAGCTTCAGATCATAGGATTCATTGCCGCGCATCGGCTCGTTGAGCCGGTCGCCAGACCTGCCGTCAAACACCTCGAATTCAGACATGTAGAACAGAACCCTGTTGCCTTGGGAATCATTTATGCCTTTGACCCGGAACCGTTCGCTGGCTTTCTCCATAAGGCCGTCAACCTTTTTCATGAAGTCCAGTCTGCCACCGAATTTCTCGACCGTCCTGCTTTCAGCCAACACCTTGCACCTGAATCTCCACCCTTGATAGGATCCGAATGTCTCCTCCCGGTTGATGTAGTCCCCTTCCGGAGCCGGAACAGGTTCCGGTTCGGAAGAGGATCCACCACAATTGCAGAGCAACAACGAAAGAAGGCTGACACAAAGCAGATTGATTCGACCTTTCATGCTCGTCTGCCCATTACCAATTGTCAGAAGCCTCCGGGTAGGAGTAACTGTCAATCCTGATCTCGGTCTCGTAGTCGTACCACCGGTCCGCGTACTCCTCGCCAAGGTCAACCCGGTGTGACACCTTATGCACAAAACCAAGGTTTTCGTAAACCGTGTGGTAGTAGAACACGACCTGGTCCTTCGGCTCGCATAGGGCATCCTTCAGGGAAGACTCCCATGCCTTCTTCTTTATGTTCTCCCCTGCGAATTCCCTGGTTGTCCAGACATTGTCCCGATTGATGTAGCGGAACACCACCTTGGCTCCCGGAAGAGGGTCGCACTCCCACATGAACCAAGCGCTTCCACCAAAGTTCTGGGCGTTGCTGATCTTGGCTTTTGGATACATCGAGGCTATCTTTTTCAGACAGGCGTCATATTCAGAATAGTACAAAGACTTGGTCATCATGTCCTTATGCGCGGCCATGGTTTCCTCTGAGACCACATTGCTTGTGACCTCATAAGCGAGGGACTTGTTGTTGTAGGAGTCGTAAGTCACGATGTCGTAGGTATAGTTTCCCTCCTCAAGCCCAGGGACAACAACTCTGACAGGTGACACCAGTGACGCCGGAAGACTGAACTCCAACGAATCCTGGCCGAGATTCCATCTGACAACACCACGACTGACCCTGTTGGCCGGAACAAAAATGTCGAGCACCTGACTGTTGACCCCGACAAGAGCCTTGACGGAATCCACCTTGGCGGCATAGACCGTCTCCCCTTTCTCAAGATATGGTTTGTGGAGGTCATTCATTTTCGAACAGGACACCAAGGACAAAGCCACAACGGCGGCGGAAGCCGATAATATTCTTAAGTTCATATATTCGATTCCTTTTAGAGTTTTCCGTAAAAGAATATTTCATACAGATTGATGAAGGTGTTGTCTCCACCCCAGTTCTCGACGAACTCGAACCGGTAATATTCATACTTGGCAACCTTCTCCGGGTCAAACTCGAAGTCCTCCCCGTTCTGGGCGATGTAGCGGTCCTCATCCGAATACTGTCCGGAATCGTAACCGGATGGCTTGACGGATGTAAATGTCTTCAGAAGCGTCCATCCGTCATTGCTTCCGTCCGGAGACGGATTGTTGGTAGCATAAACGTTGAATTTCTTAGGATTACCGTTCTCCCACATCTCCGGATGGCGCTGGATTATCCTGACACGGCTGACCAACGCGCCTCCGGCGATCCTGACCGTGAATCTTGCCGGCCAGACTCCACCTTCGACAGATGGTTTTGAGAACCAGCCGTAAGCCTGTGTCGTGTTCCCGTCCAAAGCGAATCCGAGATCCCATCCGTAAGAAATCTCGCTGTCACCGGCCATGGCATATTTCTTATAGGTCCCAACCGGGAACTGTTCCTCGAAAAGTGGTGTAAGGGTGGCGGTCACCGTGTCCGAGACGTTCTCCCACCTGTCCTTGATGAACACAGCGAACTCAGCCTCCTCGGCATCCATTCCACGGGCAGCCTGCCGTCCTTCGTCAGCATCTGAATAGTAGGTGTTGATCTCCTCCCATTTCGAGCCCGCCTTTTTCAGAAGAGTCACCGCCAGGGCGCTCTTGGTCTCGTTCTTCCAAGCCAACCTGACTCCACCGAAAGTACCTTCCATCCTGACTGATTCCAGCACATCGAAGATCGGGGAGCGCATCGGAGAGATGGAGACCGAGACCGGCTCCGACTCATTGCCGCTCCTGTCTCCCGTAGTTATCATCACCCTGCGCTCTTCCGGCTTGGCGAACCCTCTGATTTTCAAAGTGTTCTCATACATCGACACCATCACGCTGGACTGGGTGCCGTTTTCCAGCTCATAAGTGGCCTTCACATAAAGAAGATCATTGTCTTCAGGAATCTTATAGGAGAGGTCCGCCCCGCCCGGAACATTCGTGACCTTAACGTCCGACACCTGCCCCGGAGCCTCGGAATCCATCGGAATGGAGCCAATCGGCTGATCCGCGCAGGAATACGCCACAGCGGCGGAAAACATCAGTAATATTATTCTTTTCATATTCATCGTGATTAGATTTACCATCCGTAGTTCTGCTGAAGTTTTGGATTGATTGACATCTGCCTTTGGCTGATAGGCCAGAGATAGTCTCTCTGGGAGAACTTCTTGTGCGCGGATGTGACCGGCACCTGATTGTAATACGCGGCCGGAGCCTTCTCATTGACGTTCCAGACCATCGTCTGTCCATTCCAAAGTTCGGTTCCGCGGAGCCATCTGCGGATGTCCCACATATTCTGCCCCTCCATGGCGAGTTCTATCATCCTTTCTCTCTGGATGATGCTTCTCAAGCCGTCCTTTGTCTCTACCTTGGCGGCCTGGGTGGAATAGTTCCTCCACGACTCTCTGGCGCCTTTCAGGCCTGCCTTTGCACGCACGGCGTCAAGATAGACGAACACTTCATCCGTAGGGCCATAGACCTCGTTGAGAACCTCAGCATAGAGCAGATAGAGATCGGACATGCGGATGATCGGGAATGGAGCCGGCTCAGTGGAGAAACTTGAAGCGTTGAACGTCGTCTCCGGCGCGATAAGCTTCTTGGCGAAATAACCTGTCACTGAATATAACGAAGCCCATGTCTGTCCCTGAAGCTGCGAGAACTTGGCGGCCAGTTTGTAAAGTTCGCCATACTTTGTGATGTCATACTTGCCGTTGCCCCACCAAAGGGCCGCGTCAAATCCCAGCGACGCGTAGAAACGTGGCTCACGGTTGAAGTGCATCCTGGCCGTGACAAAAGGTTCTCCGGTGGCTGCGTCCACAGAGGTGGAGACTTTCCATTTCTCCGACTCGTCCGCCGCGCGGAGATCGAACCTATGCTCGTAGTCGAATGTCTTGTCCTCTGCCATCGGAACCCCGTTCTCGGTGTAGTAGAGATCAGCCACGAACGATGTAGGGGCCAGAGACCCACCTTTCACATAAGAGTTCTTCAACGCGTCCGCGGTAAGACGGGGCATTGAGTTGTACTGCAGGGCGAACGTGCTGGTGCGGGTGTAGCCCCAGACCGTCTCGGTGTTCCACGCGTCCCAGATCTTGTACCTGATCTCCAACTGTTTCTCAAGTTCCTGGTTCAAGGAATATGCATGTGTCCGGAGCGTGTAGAGGTCGTTCCCGGCCAACTCAGCAGTCTCTATGGCATCCTTGAGCGCGGCCTCCGCCCTTTTCCATTTCTCGGCCTTCTCTCCGGCCTCCGGGAAAAGACGCACACCTCGTCCATCCACGATATTGGCGTAGAGAGGATTACCATTGAACAACGGCGAAGCGGCCATGACAAGAACCTTGGCTTTCACAGCCTTGGCGATAGCCTGTGTGGCACGGCCTAGCTCCTCTGTCTCCTTCTCGATCCTCAACGGAAGATCCGGGGTGGCCTCGTCCAGAAGGGCGACAACATAGTCGATGCACTCATCGAAAGGAGTGCGGTACTCCCGGACGGCGTCAGGCTCGGCGTTGACATCATGGTTTGTGTCCTGGATCACTATCGGGCCGTACATCCGGATCAGACAATAGTTGTAGTAGGCCTTGAGAAACTTCACCTCGGCCACCCATCTGGTCTTGGTGATGTTGTCAAGGTCAAAAGGCTCGTCGATTTTCTCAAGGAAAGTGTTGCAGACACGGATGGCCTGGTACGGGGAATAGTACCATGTGTCAGTCTCCCAATTGTTGCAGATCGGGGCGCTGATGTTCTGCCCGCCTGTGATGAGAGCCAGATTGTAGAGGCTGACAGCCCCGTTACCGGTTGTGTAGGAAAGGAATTCTCCCGAACCCATTATAGCCGGGTCCTTCGCCGGACTCATGTATTCCGGCAGGTAGCCGTAACAAGTGTAGAGATATTTCTCGGCCTGCGCCTTGTCCTCGAACGCATGGTCCAGAGTCGGGATGTCATCCGGAACCACGTCAAGGTAATCGCAGGATGCCGTGAAGAATAATGTCAGGACAGCCATCACCGCGGCCTTCGCTCTATGTGTAATATTCATTCTCATTTTTCGTCGGTATTAGAAAGTGACGTGAACACCAAGGTTATATACACGCTGGATCGGATAGCCGAGACCGTTGCCCTGCATCTCTGGATCCCACAACTTGAATTTACTGAATGTAAGAAGGTTGCTTCCGCTCAAGTATATTCGTGTCATATTAATTCCCAGCTTCTTTGAGAGTTTGTCCGGAATCGTGTAGCCGAACTCCGCCGACTTCAGGCGCAGGAACGAGCCATCTCTCATGAACCACGTGCTGACCTGGCTGTTATTGGCGTTCTGCTCCTCCGAAAGACGTGGCCAGAAAGCACGGATGTTCCGGTTTTCCTCGGTCCAGACATCATCCGCGATGCTCTTCATCAAGGCGCGCTGGCCACCCTTGAAAGGAGAGACCTTCGCGGGATCTATCCAGAAGGAGGAACGGCCTGAACCCTGAAAGAAGCAGGACAGGTCAAATCCCTTGTAGCCAAGGGAGACACCGAATCCGTAGATGATTTCCGGGGTCACAGGGTAACCGATGGCCACCTTGTCCAGCTCACTGATGATGCCGTCATTGTTGATGTCCTTGTACTTGATGTCACCGGCCTGGGTCGGGACATTTCCTCCGAAATTCTGGAGAGGAGAATTGGCGACCTCGGCATCGTCAACGAACAGACGTTCGGCGACATAGCCATAGACCTGACCGAGCGAGCGGCCTTTGTGGGAAAGCCAAGGCGTGTCAGCATAGTCGGGTTCCTCGTAGAACTTGTACTCGCTGGTGGCGTAGGTGAAGTTGCCGTTGCCCATAATCCACATCCCGTTCGCGAAGGAATGATTGTACTGCACGGCCACCTCGCATCCATGTCCCACAGCTTCGCCGATGTTGGCGCTGATGGTCGCCTCGTAGCCTGCGGTTGAAGGAATATAGGCGCGCGGCATAAGGATATTGCTTCTGTTCTCCGTGAAGTAGTCAAACTGGACGTTCAGGTCATCGAACAGTCCAAGTTCGACACCGAGGTTCATCTTTCGGGAAATCTCCCAAGTGATCTCCGGATTGGCATACTGGGAGATGGACACCCCCGGTTTCGTGGTGTTGATGGTCGTGCCGAACGAAATGCCGTGGAGCCTGCTGTTGAGATCCACATTCGAGAGATAGAAGAACCTTTCGTTGCCTATGGCGTCATTTCCGACAAGACCGTATGTGGCCTTGAGTTTAAGCAAAGAGACCGTGTTCTTGAGAGGCTCCCAGAATTTCTCATTCGAGATGATGTAGCCCAGACCGGCCGAAGGGAAGAACCCCCAGCGATGCTTGGCGTTGAAGCGCTCCGAACCGTTGTAGCCAAAGTTCGCCTCCATGAAGTAGCGGCTGTCATAGTCGTAGGTAAAACGGCCGGCCAGTCCCATATTCCTGTAAGGGAGAGATTTTTGAAGTGAGCCGGCGTTGCCGTAAAGGCGCTGTTGCATTGTGTAGACCAGAAGTCCTGTAACATTGTGCCTGTCCTTGAATTTACGGGCATAGTCAATGGCCGCCTCCATGTAGAGGGAAGAATTGACATCCTTCGCTCCTTCCGTGTAAGACAGGGCGTTGCTGCCTTCGTTGACGGAACGGACGGTATAGAAACCGTTGTCCCTGTCGTATGTGGCCAAAGAATAAAAATAAGGCTTTGACTCACGGCGGACATCAAAATAGGAATACCGGTCTGTGTTGACAAGCACCCTTCCCGACAAGCCTTTGGTTATCAATTCACTGAAATCCTGCCTGACTTCCACCTGCGCGAGCATGGTCGAGGATGAATATTGCTTGAACCCCTTGACCATCTCCGCGTACGGGTTCACATAAGTGTTGTCATCGTTCGTTCCGAACATCGTGTGCTTGCGCGGCTCCAGAATACCGTCGTCAGTGCGGTAGAAAGCCGGGAAAGCCACAGGGTTGGCGTTCATCGCCATCTCGTAAAGCTCGCTTCCGCCCTGAAGCGGCCCTTGATAGTCATCGAACGCTCCGTGAAGGCGGATTGTCACCTTGGTGCTCTTCGTCACATTCACGTTGAAATTGGCCCTCAGCACATACTTGTTCAGATTGATGTTGTTGGTGAAGTTGTTGTTCGAGTCCGATTTCAGCACTCCGTTGTCACGGGTGTAGGCTCCGGAAATATAATAATTCGAAATCTGGCCACCACCGCTGAGGTTGAAATTGAACCGCTGGTTGACTGTGGCCGGCTTGAACAGCATATCGTACCAGTCCGTCGCCGGAAACACATTCGTGTTGCGGTCCGCGAGTCTGGTGTTGGCGATCTTCTCCTGTGAATATGGAGCCGGAGCGATCGGATTGCGGGTCTTGACCGCCTCATTGTGTAGCGACATGTAAGTCACGGGATCAGCGAACTCCACTTCACGGGTCGGCTGGCTGATGGAGGTCTCGTAACGGAAATTCAGTTTCGCCTTGCCTTCCATTCCGCTCTTGGTGGTTATGAGGATGACACCGTTGGCTCCACGGGCGCCGTAAAGAGCGGCCGCCGTGGCGTCTTTCATCACCGAGAAGCTGGCGATGTCGTCAGTGGTCAGACGTGCCAGATCAGAGGACGACATCTCAATGTTGTCAATCAGGATAAGCGGATCCTTCTTCGCCGAGGCTCCAAAGGACGAGATTCCACGGACAAAGAACTGGGCGTTGTCCTGGCCCGGCTCTCCGCTGACCTGATATGAGATCACTCCGGAGACACGTCCGGCCAAAGCCGTCGTCAGGTTGCTTGAAGGGATTTTAAGTTCCTTAGGATTAACCGCCGAGACGGAAGCGATGATGCTCTCCTTCTTCTGCTTCGCGAAAGCCACGACAGTGACATCGTCAAGTTCATTGGCCTTCAATTCCAGTCTGACATCAATGACAGTCCTGTCTCCGACCGTGATCTCCTGTGTCTGAAAGCCCAGCAAAGAGAACTCAAGGACATTTTCAGGAGATACTGAAATGGACCAGCTTCCGTCCTGGCCCGAAATGACACCTCGTCCTTCTCCTTTGACCAGAATTCCTACACCCACCATAGGAACTCCCTCTGTGTCAGTGACGTGTCCGGAAACCGTCCTCTTCTGCGCAGACACATCAAGGGCCATCGCAAAGAGCGCCAGCAAGGACAAAAGGCCGACTCTGATTTGTTTTGGATTCATAAATGATTAAATAAGATTGGTAATTAATTGCTAGATTTATTCCTTGATGACGGGGAACTCCGAAATTCTCAAAGTAGTGCATCCGTATGGAATCAGCGTGATGCGCTCCACCGGGACATCCTTGGTGTCCGGGCCATACATGCGGCTGTAAGGCTGCGGGCCGGCCATACCGTTGTAGAGAGTCCATGAAGGGATCCGTTTGGCGTTGACCATGATTGACACCGGAGCCGACTCAGGATTCCAATACCATTCACTGTCAAGGAGTTTCTCATCCACCTTTACCTCAAAGCAATCTGACAGGGAGGATTTGGCGGGATCGATTATTCCATAGTTCCACGGAGATTCCGGGAGCACCTCCCAATAGTCTTTGCCATAAATGGAATTCTCTTCCCCAATGTCACACTTGACCCACTTCTCCTTCATCTTCAGAGCGTACACCAACGGGCCCCTCTCCACCGCCACGGAATTCTCATACCATTCACTCAAAGACACCTCCATCGGAAGATCCAACACCACACGGTCGCCGTCAGACCATTCCCTGTCCAGGACAGCCATGCTGCCCACCGTGACAGAAACCGGTTCTCCGTTGACTGTCAGGCTCGGTCTGACGCTCCATGACGGAACGCGCAGATGCAAAGGGAACGACACTTTGCCACCAGATGGGACAGAAACCTCAAAATCAATCCTTCCGTCCATTGGATAACGGGTCTTCTCCATAATCAAGACATCAACCCCGGAGAAGCTCTTTCTGACGGAGGACGGGGAATATGCCAGAGCGGCAAGACCTCCGTCAGGAGACGACAGCCAAAGATTACGGGTAAACTTGGGCCAGCCTTGGTGCAAGTTCGATGTGCAGCAAGGATAGCCGGTCAAAAGGCCAAACACAAGGTCTGTGTTCCCGTGGTTGATGTCAAAATTATGAATACACCTGGTCACCATGACCTGATTGGGTTGCTGGAAATACTGACGCGCCGTGAAGTCATCCGTTATCTGGGACGGCAAGGCATTGAAAGCGATACGTTCCAGATGGTCAACATATTCAAGCCGACCGGTAACCTTCGCCATCTCTTCCAGAGAATACATCAGCTCAACCGCCGAGCACAACTCCGAGCCCTGCGTCGGATTGTTGCCGTGAAGAGCCTCGTCACCGCCGAACATTCCGTTCGGGAAACCGTTGTACTGACGGATGTCCGAGAACGCCTTGTCAACAGCGTCCAGATACTTCTGATCCGGATCCACCCTCCAATAAACCACCGGTTCCTTGATGCCCTGCGCAAGATTCACGCAGTGGATGGTGCTCAGTCTGTGAAGGTCGTCACTTTCCAGAAACATCTTGACATAATCGTGTCCCTGAGCATGAAGAACGCCGGCAAGATCAATCAACCAAGACTCTTTGGTGACATCATAAAGCCACAGCACCATGTTCAGATTGTCACAGGCCCTGTATTCCGCCCAGAAAGTCCACCTGCCAAGAGGTGTCTCAGGCAATGTCGCGAGCTGGTACCTGAAGTACCTGCGCATGAAATCGATCACCCTTTCGTCACCTGTCGCCGACCAATACTGCTGCAGAACCTTCAGGACCACTATCCTTGGCCACCAGTCATGTGAATTGTTTCTCTGAAGTCCACTCTCGTAGGGATAGTCCCGGTCCGGGCCGAAGAAACCATCCTCACGCTGGCTTGCCAAAGCCCACTCTATCCACGGCTTGGCCTTGTCCTTCAACTCCTGATCATCAAGAATATACGCCAGCGGCAGAAGACCGTCAATCCAATACGGCCCTCTTTCCCATTGGTCTCCGTCTCCTCCCAACCATCCGTTTCTGTCCCCCATCACCTGAGGATAAAGGACATCCATCCGGGATGTCATCCCGTTACTTTGCCTGAGCAGCATCTCTTTAAGCCAGCCTTCGGCCTTGACCGCTCCCAAAGGCAGTTCCTGATAAGCGGTCGGCCGCAATCTTGATTGTTTGTCAATAGTGTTTGATTCGTATTCCACCCAGACCTTCATCTTGCCCGGAGCTCTGTTGTCCCATGCGTAATACGGGACAAACCTGACGGAACGCCCGTTTGAAGAGGCTGTGACCGTGCATACTCCACCAAGTGTCTCCGGCTCGAACACGCACTGGAAAACATCATCCGACGTGAGCCTTATGGCATCAAAACCAGCGTTGTCCACCTGCTCCATGCAATAGACGATCGGACCTCTCTGTATGGCGCGCTTTCCAATGTTGGCCTTCACTTTAGGATCGGAGGTGACAACCTTCACCGGCATATTCATTTCAAAGACAATCCGGTCGCCCTTCCTCCATTTTCTTTCAAGCACCACATAGCCTCCGTCCAGAACGTACCGGACCTTCTTTCCATTGACAGAGACATTATATTCCTCACACCAGCCAGGGATGCGAAGTCTGACGGCGAAAGCGGTCTTTTTCTCCGGAGAGACTGTCATCGAGACAGTTCCGTCCCAAGGATATTCGGTTTTCTGGCTGAATGTTGTCTTCACGCCTGAGATCTCCGTCTCCACCTTGCCGGACACATAAAGATTGACCCACAGCGCATCATCCGACCGGGCATAGATGTAGCCACCGACTGACGGAAGGAACCTTGAGATCTGGCTCGGGCAGCAGGCGGTGCCGTACCAAGGCTTTCTGTGATGATCGCCGTCCGAAGCCAAAGGATTGACATAGAAGAACCTGTCGCTGGACAAGGATATTCCCGCAAGCGCGCCGTTGTACATCGCGCGTTCCAAGACATCCACATACCGGGACTCCCCTTTGAGCATATTCATGCGCTGGTTCCACATCACCATTCCGACGGAGGCGCAGGTCTCGCAATAAGCGTCCTTGTTCGGCAGGTCATAGTCCTCGGTGAAGCCTTCATTGCGGCGCGAGGAGCCGATCCCGCCGGTCAGATACATCCTGGTCTTCACCACATTGTCCCAAAGCCTGTCCAAAGCGGCGATGTAAGAAGTGTCTCCGGAAGTCGCCGAATAGTCAGCCATTCCGGTAAGCAGATACATCGCGCGCACCGCATGGCCTCCGATCTTGCTAAGTTCCGCGACAGGAACTTTGTCAATATAATAGTCATACGCCTTCCAGTCGGCTTTGCCGCGGCCTCTTTCCTCCAACAGGAAATGAGCCAGATCCAGATATTCTTTCTTGGACGTCTCATGATAAAGGCGGATCAAGGCAAGCTCGATTTCGGGATGCCCTGGAACCCAATCCTTTTTGCCGGGACCGAATTCCGAGACAAGATATTCCGCGAATCTTTCGGCCACATCCAGCAGCACGCGTTTGCCTGTGGCTTTATAATAGGCGATGCCAGCCTCGATAAGATGCCCGCCACAGTACATCTCATGCTTGTCCATGTCAGTCCAGCGCTTGCCAGGCATCTTTAACGTGTAGTAGGTGTTGATGTAGCCATCCTTTCCCTGCGCTCCGGCAATCAAGGCGATGATGCTGTCCAATTGAGACTCCAACACCTTGTCCGGAGTGTTCTGAAGAGAATAGGACGCACCTTCTATCATCTTGTACAAATCGGAATCGTCATAGAAAAGACCCTCGAAACGACCTTCCCTTACCCCCGCCGCTATGGCGAAGTTATCGACCCTGTGCGTCTTTTTGGCACACTGGTCAAGGCAAAACGGGACGGTCACTTCGGAGAGCCGTTTAATTCTGGGCTGCCAGAATGAATCCTCAACGGTTACACTTGAAAAACTGATGGGTTCATTCAGCGTGGCGTCAGCTTTCGCGTAACCGGCCATGGCCAGCCAAAGCATGCAAAGCGAGACAATGGTCTTCAGTGGTTTCATTTTCATTGATATTTCTGTGTGCAAAAAAAGATAAAACCCGTCTCAAAACGGGTCAAAATCGTGTCATAAAATATCAAAATCGTGTCCCAAACACTCCCCAGAGGGCTTTCTTAGCAGAAATCCTTTGGCAGTACACCATATTGCCGATAAAAGCACCGTGAGAAATATGATGACGAACTGAAGCCTGTGATGTAGGCGATTTCATTTATCCGATACTCTTTCTGCCGCAAGAGTTCCGCCGCTTTCTTGAGCCTTACGACGCGAATAAAGTCATTAGGCGTCACCTTGAGAGACTCCTTCACTTTCCTGTAAAGTGTGGCACGGCTCATATTCATCAATGAAGCGAGTTTGTTGACATCCAAGTCCGCCTCCTCAAGATGGTCGTTGATAAGTTGCGTCAAAGCGTTCAGGAAACTTTCATCAGCCTTGGTATAGACAAGATTGCTTGGTTCAGTCTCTCCGATGTTCCTTATTGTCTCGGAAACGTAACCGTTCCTGAGCTGGTTCTCAATGCTGCTGACGAGGAAGTCCATATAAACCGGCTTTCCCAGATAGTCATCCGCACCAGCCAACGCGGCGTCGGCCTTGAACTGAGGAGAGACCTCCGCGGTCAGGAATATCACAGGAATATGCCTGAGACGCGGATCGCCCTTGATCGCCCTGCAAAGCTCGATTCCATTCATGCCGGGCATAACCACATCCGAGAGCACCAGATCGACATGGTTATTGGACAAGATCTCAAGAGCGCGCTTCCCGCCTCCCGCCTTGATGATATTGTATTTCCCGCTCAGATGTCTGGTTATGAAATCCACAAACGGCATATCGTCCTCAACAAGAAGCAGAGTCTTTTCAGAATCCGTCGATGAACCGCCCGTCACGATTTCAGGCACCTCAAGAACATTATCCAGACACCTGAACGCATTCTCCTGCTCAAGAGGCAGTGTTATCGTGAACCGAGTCATCCCGTCAGGCCCATCCGTCAACCTCAGGCTTCCCTTATGAATCTCAGCCATTGATCTGGCGAAAGGCAAACCTATTCCAAAGCCGTCGGAATTCTCATCCACCTTGAAATACGGAGAAAATATCTTCTCCGAAAGTTCAGGAGGAATCCTGTCGCCATCATTGGTCACGGAAATCTCACAACTGTCCGCCACCTGCGCCATGGTGATCCAGATGTGGCCGTCGGCATGCTTGAGGGCATTGGAAAGCAGATTGCTCACAATCTTGACAAACATTTCCACGTCAACATCCGCCATAAGAGATTCAGGGATGTCACTTTCCAGATCACAGCCCTTCAGTCTGGCGGACGGAAGAAACCTATGAACCACTCCCCCGAGGACCTTGGTCAAATCCGCGCGGACAAATTGCGGCTCGATCCCGCTGCCATTCACCTTCCTGAAATCAAGCAACTGATTCACCAGATTCATCAAACGGTCTGTGTTGTCCCTTATGATAAGCAGGTTGTCATAATCCGCATCCGATTTTGTCCGATGACTGATGATTTCTTCCAAAGGCATCTTCATCAGGCTCAAAGGTGTTCTTATCTCGTGGGTTATGTTTGAAAAGAACGTTATCTTCGCCTTGTAGATTTCCCTTTCCTTCTCTTCATTGCGTCTCCGCTCGCCTTCTTCCTTCTCTCGTTCCATCTTTCTCTTGGCCAAAGAGAAACCGACACCCGACGCACATGTCATGAGGACGAAATACATCACATAAGCGAAAGTGGTTCTGTGGAACGGAGGTTTGACCACTATCTCCAAGGATGCGGCGTCGGTCGAGTCAATGTTGTCCGCCCGGACATGAAGGACGTACTTTCCTGCCGGAAGGTTTGAATATGTCACCCTGGCCGGCATCTTGGCGGGGATCCACTGCCTGTCCCAGTTCTCAAGACTGTAGTACCAGTTTGTGTTGTGCGCGGGCACATAGTTGATCTCCGTCATGCACAATGTGAAGTTCTTGATACCCGGACGCACGACAAGACGTTTTGTGTCCATGATCGAAGAGTCAAGCAGTCCGTACTGATCTCCCGGTCTAACCTTCCGGTTATTCACAAGAAGGTCGGTCATGCAGACCTCCGGCCTCCGGTTTTCCTTGGACATCCGCTCAGGAACAAAAGACACGAAGCCGTTTATGCTGCCGAAATATACCTTCCCCGCAATGTCCATGAAACATGACTTGTAGTTGAACTGGTCTGACGGCAGACCGTTGGAATGGGTATAGGTCCTCACTCCGAAAGTCACCGCATCCATGCGGAAAAGCCCCTTGTTGGTGCCTCCCCAGATGTTTCCGCTCCGGTCACATTCAAGACAGGACACGACATCACTCAAAAGACCGTTCCTGATGTTGATGACCGATGAGAAAGAATCCTTGTCCTTGTCATACAGGCAAAGTCCGTCCCCCTCGGTGCCGGCCCACAGCCTTCCGCGGCCATCCTCCAAAAGGCAGGCGACATAACTTCCGGAAGTACCGTACGCCGAGGACACATTCATGTAACGCCGCCAAACACCTGTCTGCCTGTCGTACGAATATATTCCTTCACCCATAGTGGCAAACCACAGGCGGCCACCCGCGTCTTCAACGATGTCATTCACCTGCACGTCAGACGGCCCGTCAGGGCCTGCTTCCTCAAAGATGTCCTCCCCTGACACATAACGATAGAGTCCGGACATCATCCCGATCCAGACTGTTCCCCATGAATCCTTGAAGACAGCATAGATTGAGTTGTTCTTCATGCCAGCCTGACCGGATGACATTCCCAGCCGACGGATCCTTCCCGTGGATGTGTCCATGATGAAAAGTCCCTCGGCGAATGACCCGACCCAAAGTCTGCCGCTGTCATACATCAGCGCATGGATGTTCCCGGCAGGGACATTGACCGCTGAAAACGACCTGCTCCCTGGATCGAAGCTGAACAATCCGGCATCCTCGGTCGCTATCCACATCATTCCGGAATCACCCTGACAAAACTCACTTATCCTCTTGCCGCCAATGGTGTTCTTTCCGGGAATATTGTAGAATCTCTCGAACTCCGGCGATTTCTGAATATAATTGACCCCGCCGAAATAAGTCCCTACCCAAACTCCTCCGTCCCGATCCTCATAAATCGAATGGACAGCGTTGTCCGACAATGAGTACGGGTCTCCGTAGGTATGGTTCAACGACGAGACTCTGGATGATTTCATATTATAGACATACACCCCGGACTCCGTGCCTATCCAGATCATCTTGTCGGAGCATCCTATGATCTGGCGGACAAAAAGAGTGTTCCCGCTGACAGGCTCTCTTTCAAGAAAAGGAGTGATTTTCCCGCTCTTGCAGTCAAGCGACTGAACCCCCTTGGCCGAAGTGCCCAAAAGGATATTGTTATCCGAGAGAATGTACAATGTGTTCACATCGTTCATTTCGGGGTCAGTCTCACTGATGACGAAGCGAGTCACGGATGAGGCCTCCGGATCAAGGCACAACACACCGTTCCCGTATGTCGCCACCCAGACTTTTCCTTTGGAATCCGTCTCTATACGTCGGAGATTGATCGGCACAGTGGCGTCCATGCCGAGTAATTTCTCAAGATTGAATTCCACAAGTCCACCCTCAGAGTCATATCTGAACACCTCGCCATTCTGGCAGGCGATCCAGACATTTCCCGAACGATCCCTGCAGATGCTTCTAGCCTTGCCGCCTACAGCCTTGCCCTCCTCGGTATGGGCATCAAAGAACGTGAATCTCTCAAGCCGAGGATCATAGATGAACACCCCATTGAAAGTGCCAAGCCAAAGCTTATGGTCATCATTCTCGAAAATGGTGAAATAGTTGTCGCTTCCGACAGATTGAGGATCATCCGGATTCCTTCTGAACACCACTATCTCATGTCCGTCGTAACGGTTCAGGCCATCCTGAGTGCCGAACCACATAAAGCCACGGCTGTCCTGATGTATGCAGTAAACCATGCTTTGTGACAGGCCGTCCTCCACATTCAGGCATTTCATGCAGGAAAGAGTCCCGTCCGACCACGCGGGAACGGAGCAAAGCAAAGACGCCACTGCCGTGATGAATATTGATAGCGCCAACCTGAGTCCCATTCACGTGTTCAGTTTAGTATTGTCTTTCTATCCTGACTTCCAAGGCGTTGAGACGGCCGTCAATGTCCTCGTAGCCCCTGCCAGTCTGTTCCACGCCGCCGATGACACCGACACCGTCCGCCGACATCGCGGCGATCTTCAAGGAGACTCCGGTGCGAATGACCTCCAACACTTCATCCTTCGCTCCCTGAGGGCGAATCGAAACGCTTAGGGCATACCCGCCCTCTATGATGAATGAACCCATAATCACGACTTGTTCTAACAAAGTTATAACTTTGTTGGGGAAAGAACAAACAACTGATAAGCATGACTCACGCTCGACCGCGAAGTTGAACAGCTTCTAAGTCCTACCCGTAAATATCTCTGAGCACCGCCAACGAGCGGACGTTGACGGCCGATTCGGTGTGATGCTCGATGTACTTCAGGATGCACTCGGCGATCTCGTTGCGGTCGGAACCTCTTAAAGGAAGCAGCATCGCCTCGCCGAAAGAGCTGGTCAGAAGAGACTTGATGTGGTCAAGATGCTTGCCGGCGAAAGGGGCGAGGTCAATTGTGTCCGGATTGAAACCGAGGACAGCGCAGAGTTCCAGCAGGAACCAGAGATGGAAGTTGGCGAAGTCGCTCTGAAGCGCGTCAAGCGTCAGTATCGACCTTTTCAACCACTCGGAAAGTCCCTCCTCGTTGGTCTGATCCTTTATCACACGGAACAGCACCTCGCTCATGAAGAGGGTCATTGTGTTTTTATGAATATTCCCGCGCACGTCCACGAGAGGATTGACGCTGACGAAGTTGCGGGCGAACCAAAGATCCGACTTCGGGTTCCGGGTGACCTCCGCCTCAAGAATATTCAAGGGCAGGAAAAGAGCCATCGCCGTCTTGGGACTCACCTTCACAAGGAAGCCCCGCCTTCCATATTCCCGACTGATCGTGTGCAGGACGATGGAATTCTCGCCGACCTTGGTGTGGCCGATGACTATGAGTTCAGCCTTTTCGCGCATCGGGCAATAACTTGCATCATTTCCGGCAGCTTATTTTTGCCGCCCGTTAAGCCACTGTGCCATCGCCCGCAGAGCCTTGCCACGGTGCGAGATCTCGTTCTTCTGCTCCTCGGTGATGTCCGCCGCCGTGAGCCCGGGATATTCATCAGGTATGAATATAGGATCGTAGCCGAAGCCTCCCCGCCCGGACTTCTCACGGGCGATCGTGCCTTCCATCGTGCCTTCGAACCGGTGCACCTCGCCGTTCAGAATCAGCGTCACGACACTGCGGAAGCGTGCCCTGCGGCTGACCTCCCGCCCGGTCGCCTCCAGTCCAGCAAGTTCGGCCAGCACCTTGTCCATGTTCAGATTGAAGTCCTTTGACGGCCCCGCATAGCGCGCCGTGTAGACCCCCGGCGCTCCGCCGAGGGCATCCACTTCCAGCCCCGTGTCATCGGCGAAGCAGTCGCACCCCTTCCTGTCAAAAATGTACCGAGCCTTCTGGAGCGAGTTCTCCTGAAGCGTCTCCCCCGTCTCCGGAATGTCCTCCGTGATCCCGAAATCCGCCGGAGTCACCAGCTCAAACCCCTCTCCCAGAATCTCGGAAGCCTCCCTCAGCTTCCCACGGTTGCCCGTCGCAAAAACTATTTTTGTCATATTTTCAAAAAAACCATTTTGAAGTCTCAATCATACAAAAGGAGAAAGTTCACAGTCTTTCCTGTTCCCCCACCCTCCTGTTAGAGATCTGGTACATCCGAAATCTGTACTGTTAACGATAGTAGTAAGTGATTGCCAACAGATTTTCTACCAGTATAACAATTCTTATATCATCCTGCCAACGAATCTTGACAAATCGATCTTTGTTTGAACCACGTTCCCCTGGAACATCAAACAGTAAAGATTCCGCTTCTTTCGGAACATAAAAGCCGGCTTGATGAGAAGTCAGGTTGACATCATTCGCAGTTATAAAGCGACAAAAAGCCCTTCTTGATCTGTTTACTTGCGAAACAGCATAGTTAAAGATATCGCTCATACTTTCTTCTTCATTGTTTTTACCAATTGTTCTGCCACAGCTGTAACTAAAGGCACAACAACAGAATTCCCGCACTGGCGATAAGCCTGAACTTCAGAGACCGCATTAATAATGTATTCATCCGGATACCCCATAAGACGGGCACACTCACGAGGAGTAAGACGACGCGGATTGATACCGTCTCCCATACCAGCAAAAAGGTCGATGAACGAGAACTTCGGCGTTTCGGGTTCGGGAAAAGGGACTTCGAAGAATTCCTTGAAGAAAAGTTCCAAATGATCATCTTTAAGAGCCAATTTGCCGCTTCCTTCTTTATCAAGAACCTCTTCAGCCATAAATGACAATGCCTCATTCAGACCTGCCTGGCTCAAGTATTTACGGTTATGCAGGTATTGAGTCAAAACAGACAGGCCGTCTTTAATTTCTTTTTTCTCACATTGGGCTAACAGCGCCTGAGAATCAATGCAAGTCAGATATGGATATCTTTCGCTATTATGCATCGCACAACGTATAAACTTGTCAAAGTTAAGAATTTTTTCTCATTACGACTATCTTATCAAGCAAGGGAAAATACCTGTGAATAGACCAACTTTTACTTTATCGAACGGATGCTACGATAATTGCACGCAAATATCCGCGGAATGAGTTGTTTACCAGATTTCGGGTCTTGGAAGCTGTTTATTATTTTCATGTTCCTTAGGATATTCAGAAAGTGACATGGTAGGCCATACCCGGCTTTGTGTCGATGTCGAGGGTTGTCCTGCCGTAGCGCAGGGAGCAAGACCCTCCGAGGCGGGAGTGTATCACCGCCTTCCTCAGTTTGCCGCCGGACCATTCCATGTCAACCTCGAAGCCGCCCCGGGCCAGCAGTCCGGCCACGCTGCCGTCAGCCCATGCCGAAGGGAGGGCGGGAAGCAGGTGGATGAATCCCATGTGACTCTGGAGGAGCATCTCCGCTATTCCTGCGGTCCCGCCGAAGTTGCCGTCGATCTGGAAAGGCGGATGGGTGTCCCAAAGATTGTCCAACGTGCCGTTGGTCAGAAGGTTCCTGTACAGGGTGTAGGCTCTGTCGCCGTCAAGCAGGCGCGCCCACTGGTTCAGTTTCCACCCCATGCTCCAACCGGTTGCCCCGTCTCCTCGGTGATCAAGCGTCACGCGGGCGGCCTCGGCGAGTTCAGGTGTCGTCACGGGAGACATCGTGTGTCCCGGATGAAGTCCGAAAAGATGGTTGACATGGCGGTGGCTGTCCTTAGGGTCATCGATGTCGCGTGACCATTCCATGATCTGACCGAAACGGCCAATCCTGTACGGAGGCAGATGGCTCTCCACGTGGAGCCATTCCTGGCGCTCCTGCTCATCAAGCCCCAGAAGTTCCGCCGCCGCTGCCGCGTCAAGCAGTATCTCCCTCGCCACGGCATGGGAGAATGTGGCACCCTCGTCAATCGGCCCATGTTCCGGGGATGTCGAAGGGGTGGCGGTGTAGGTGCCGTCCGGACGCTTCCAAAGATGGTCAACGGTGAATCGGGCGCTTGAGCGGAGGACGTCGTAGCCGATCTCGCGCAGGAAAGTCGTGTCGCGGGTGTAGTCGTAGTAGTCCCAAAGATGGGTGGCGAGCCAAGGCCCGACCATCGGGCAGAGGTTCCAGGTCATGCTCTCGTCGTTCAGAGGCGAGGCGAAACCGAAAGGATTGCCGGAGATCGATGCCGTCCAGCCACGCGCGTTGTAGTACGAGCGGGCCACCCTCTCGCCAGGCTTCACGAGCGCGCGGACATAGTCAATAAAAGGTTCGACGCACTCCGGGAGGTTGGTCGGACAGGCCGGCCAGTAGTTCATCTGGACGTTGATGTTGTTGTGGTAGTCCACGCGCCACGGACCGTCGACGTTGTTGTGCCATATTCCCTGAAGATTCGCCGGGAGGTTGCCTCCGCGCGACGAGGCGATCAGCAGATAGCGCCCGAACTGGAAGTAAAGCTCCTCCAGACCGGGGTCGGAAGCCCCTGAGCGATAGCGCTCCAGGCGCTCCGGAGTAGGCAGGTCCGCGGAAGCCTGGTCGCCCGCCAAAGACAGGCTGACCCTTCCGAAGAGCGAGGTGTAGTCGGCGGTGTGCTCCCTCAGCAGGGCGGCGTACCCCTTCGAGGCGGCGGCCTCCACCCACTTCCCGGTCGTCTCCAGCGGATTCACCCCGACATAGGTCCTCGGATCCGTGAAGTCCGGTGAGAAATTCGCCTTGTAGTCAGTGTCGGCGGAAAGATAGAACACGACCTCGTCGGCGCCGGAAGCCGCCAAAACGCCATTCTTGTTGGAAGTCTTGCCGCCGTCCGCCGCCATCCTGACGCGCACGGCAAACCCCATCCCGTTGTTCTTCAAGGCTCCTGAATATACCAACCCGTCCTTTCCGTCAAGAGCGACACCGCCGTTGGCGGCAGGGTTCGATGAATATTCCAACCTGAGGTTCTGCATTCCGGGACGGTCGGCACGGAAGCGCATAACCATCACGTTGGCCGGATAGGAGATGAAATATTCCCTGACATAATTGACTCCGCCGCTGGTGAAAGTCACCCTCGCCATGCCCTCGTCGAGCGAGAGAACACGGTGATAGTCAGTGACTGACGATGAGTTCACGCCTGTCCAGACCTTCAACTCTCCGGCGGTGGTGAAATTCCCGAAGCGGTACTCCTTTTCCTTCGCTGCCGAGTAGGCCACCTTGCCGGTGAAATTGCGCTTGGTCAGCTCCGCCGCCTTGTCCGGATCGCCGTCCACAAATGCCTGGCGGATCTCCGGAAGGTATTTCGCGGCCTCTCTGTTGGCGTCCCAGTAGTGGGCAGCCCCGCCGGATGTACCCGGGCCGCCACGCCAAAGGCTCTTCTCATTCAATGTGATACGCTCCGCCTGGATGGATCCCAGCACACTCGCGCCGATGCTTCCGTTGCCAAGCGGCAGGGACTGGGATTCCCATTCCGGATCCTCGGAGGTGGCCTTGGAGCCGCCAGAGAAGATCATTTTGCTATCCTTGGCCTTAGCCGTCCAAATCGGATGCTCCCTGAGGGAGGTAGGGGTGTCGAAACGTATTTCATGACGGATTCTGCCTCCGTCGCCCACGTTGCCCGCAGCAAGGGGGAGGAGCGTCCAAAACAATGATACTGTGGTTAGTAGCGTCTTGTTCATAATTCTTATTGTCTTTAGCCATCGGCTTTGCCGGATGGTCGGCGGGATAAAAATAACAATTTTTTCTCATTACGACTATCTTATCAAGCAAGGGAAATTGCTTAAATTTGCAGGGTTGGCACGGGTGTTGCGCTCGTGCTTTGGCTTTCCGCCACTAGGGCGGGGGCTGAGATATTCAGGAATATATTCAAAGGATATGAAGATTAAATCATTGATAGCGGCATCGCTGGCGGTAGTGGTCAGCACTGCGGCGTTCGGACAGTCACAAAGTTTCAAGCTCGGGAAATGGACCGAGATCCAGAACTCCATACTCAAGGAGCTTAACCGCTCTTACGTGGACTCGCTGCCAGTGGACAGGATCGAAAGGGCGGGCATCGACGCGATGCTGGGGAGCCTTGACCCTTACACGGTTTACATTCCGGAGGAAGAGAATGAGGACCTTATGATGATGATCAACAAGTCCTACGGCGGCATCGGTGCGCTCATCTACAAGCCCGAGAAGGACGGGAACGTCATCATCAACGAGCCTTACAAGGGGTCGCCGGCGGAGAAATACGGCCTCCGCTGCGGCGACGAGATCATGGAGATCGACGGGAAAAGCACCCATGGGCTGACCAGTCAGGAATGCTCCGACAGGATGAAGGGCAAGCCGGGCACTTCCGTCAGGTTCAAGATAAAGAGAGTACGCTCCAACGAGATCGAGGATGTCGTTGTCACGAGGGAGAGGATCCATCTTCCTGACATTGAATATGCCGGGATGCTCAACGACACGACCGGCTACATCTACCAGAGCGGATTCACGGAGAATGTCTCCGGAGAGCTGCGGAACGCCTTTCTGAAACTCAAGGGCCAGGGTATGAAGAAGTTGGTTCTCGACCTTAGGGGCAACGGAGGAGGTCTGATGAGCGAGGCTGTGGGCATCGTGTCCCTCTTCGTGCCGAAAGGCTCTATGGTCGTGTCCTCGAAAGGTCAGGCCGCCGGCACAGAGATGCACTACAAGACCACATCCGAGCCTCTTGACACTGAGATTCCGATCATCGTGATGGTGGATTCCGGCTCGGCATCGTCCTCCGAGATCGTGACCGGAGCCCTTCAAGACCTTGACAGAGCTACGGTTATGGGTACGAGGACTTTCGGCAAGGGGCTTGTCCAGAGCATCCGTCCGCTGCCTTACAACGGACAGCTGAAAGTCACCACGGCGAAATACTACACGCCATCAGGCCGCTGCGTCCAGGCGATCGACTACTCGCACCGCAACGAGGACGGCAGTGTCGGGCATATTCCGGACTCACTGACCCACGAATTCAAGACCGCCCACGGCAGGACGGTGCGTGACGGCGGCGGCATCACCCCGGATGTCACCATCGAGGGACACGACTACAGCCGCCTGACATATTCACTCGTATATTCAGGAATCATTCAGGAATATGTCCTTGACTTTGTCCGCTCGCACGACAGCGCGGAGGAGGATTTCCATCTCGCCGACAAGGACTGGGACGGCTTCTTGGCCTTCGCCAAGACAAAGGAATTCGACTACCGCTCCAGCGCGAAGACCTACTTCGACCGGATGAAGAAGGAACTGGAGAAAGACGGCCTGTCAAAGAATATGTCAGCGGAGCTTGACGCTCTCCAGAAAGCCCTGGAGATGGACAAGGAGACCTTCTTGAAGCTGAAGAAAGACGAGATCGTTCCGTTCATCGAGGAGGAGATCGCCGTCCGCTACCACTTCCAGGAAGCCGGCATCAAGATCCGCCTCCGCTACGACGAACAGCTCAAGAAAGCCCTCGCCAGCCCGATGATTGAATTATAGCGTGGGCTATAACTACCTATAAAACAAGGATTTACCTATTTAGTTTTAGTTAGATAAGACCTAAGGCAAGGAGATAAAACGCTGTGAATCAACGAGTGAGGTCACACCTGAACATGCAGATCCACTCTGTGATGACAGTTTCCACAAACACATTCATCAGCAAACCATTACAAACCACGACAGCATTTTGAACACACAGAGAATAGAGGCTTTTCTCGCTGAGATGTCCGAGGAGGCCAGAGCGTATTTCTTCCCGGATGCCGGGAATGCGTTCAAGGACGCAAAAGAGGATGAAGCATTTCTTATAGAGTATGATTCAAAGATTGACGCGTGTTACGATGAACTGTCTAGCCGGACCTGTCCACCGAAATACTCAGCACCTCCTCGGAAACGGATGGCCAGACTGGAGACAGGTGGGCTGTTCAGTTTCTTAATCCCCAAACAAAAGCCGGAAGAACCTGAGCCGCCTGTCGCGGACCTTGAGCTTGACGAACGGACAAAGGCTATCATGGAGGAGTTCGACACTTTGATGAAAAAGCATGGACTCAGTGTCAAGGAGGTGGAGATCATGCTGGCCTATAGGGTGAAACTCAGCCGTTTGCATATTACTGAAAAGAAAGAGATCCTGCTGGAGGACTTTGACAGGAAAGAGGTGAAGATGGACAAGTTGACCAAGGCTGTTTTTTTGCTTTACCTAAAGCATCCGGAGGGGATTCGCTATAAGGAACTGTCTGATTATCAGTGGGAACTTGAGAAAATATATTCATCAATCACGGGTCGGGATGACCTCGACAGCATCCGGAAGAGCGTGGCGGATCTGTGCGACCCGCTGAACAATTCCATCAACGAGAAGGTCTCCAAGGTGAAGAAAGCGTTCAGGGATGCTGTGGATGACCGTGTGGCAAGGTTCTACTACATCGATGGGAAAAAAGGAACGGCCAAGAGGATCACCCTTGACCGTGACTTTGTACTCTGGGGTTGATGGTTGGTCTGATGAGCGAAGGGTCACTTCGACAGGCTCAGCGACCGGTCGCCTTATGATCACCGAGCCGTTGTGAGCTCGGTCGCCGAGCCTACATGAAAACAGTCTCCATGCTTTCATGATGGTCGCCGAGCCTGTCTGCCGAAGACGACTGTACCCGCCCGTCAATGGCGACAACCATGTGACTCCATGCTTACATGACGGTCGCCGAGCCTACCTGCCGAAGCGCACCAGACGCATTCCAAAGGAGTCTCATTTCCAAGTCTCTTCGTGAGATTCCCCCTGAGACACTGTATTTCTAAACATCATCGTCCTCATTCCTCTCATCGGAGGAGTCAGAAAAGAAGTCGGCGACATCAGCAAGAATGGATTTACCGAGATGCATCCTTTTTGCGAATTTAGCCTGAGACTCATTGAATACCATCGACATACACACCATTCCCTCCGGCGTGGCGTCATAGTTCATCGCATTCTGGATGTTCAGATCCCTAGCCACCTCGACGGCATCCTGGTTAGCGCCGATGTAGGCGAACGTCCAGCCCTTCTTCCTCTGCATCGCGACAAGATCCTTGACAGTCCTTCCGGAATATTCTTGAGAGGAGTTCTCCATTCCGTCCGTGATGATGGTCACCAGAACTCCATCGCCAACCTCCACATTGCGGTCAAGTTCCGAGATGGCCTTCCCCATCGCATCGTAGAGCGGAGTGCAGCCGCCAGGCCGGTAATCCTTCTTCGTCAGATCGGCCACTTCCCCCACCGGCACACAGTCCCTGCGGGTCTTCACGCCACTCATACCTTCCCCCTCGAACGTCACGATGGACACGAAGTGCTTCTGCTCCGGGTACTTCTCCTGGTTCTGCCTGATGCCGTTAATCACCTCGTTGATTCCGCTGAGCGCCTGATTGTAGATCGAGCTCATCGAACCGCTCTCATCCAGAACGATGAGGTTGTAGATCTTCATTGTCTTGTTCTCTTCCATAACTGTATATATTAAATTAGGTGAATTGTGTCCTACCTTGTTTCTGACGCAAAGATAGCGGCGCCATGCCACATCATCGCAACGTCTGCAAGGCTTGCAGGATGCCACCGTGTCTCGCAGTTCACTATCAACGAATATGTCAGATCTTTCTCTTTAGTAAGCGTTAAATAATGAGTCCACTTTAAGTAACATTCAAAAAATAACCTGCATCATCTTAAGAAATATAGACCATAAAGACATACAAATTGTTCAAGTTATTCTTTAAGGATTACTTAGTAGGTTTACTACATAGGCAAACAGCTTCTAAATTACTGAATTTCTGCATGGAGGCCACAACTGCCACATTATTTCAGTAAAAAGGAGTATATTTGCAGCTGAACAAGCCCCTATTTTAGGGACTTCAAAATATTCATGGATAATGGCAAAGAATTTTTTCAAGAGATACATCTGGCTGGTTGATCTGATCAACCGCAGGAAGTATGTGTCTTTCAAGGAGATCAACGAGGCATGGATGCGCAGTCCGCTGAACGAGACAGGAGACCCTCTGTCGGAGAGAACCTTCTTCAACCACAAGGACGCCATCGCCGGGATGTTCGGGATAGAGATTCTAAACGACAGGAGTCTCGGATTCTACATCGGGCGTTCGGATGTCGGAAGCGACGAGACAAGCGACTGGATGCTGCACACACTGTGTCTGAACAATGTGCTGCACGAGAACGCGGACATGAAGGATCGGATACTCATGGAGAAGGTCCCGTCAAGCGAGAGATTCCTTACGGACATCATCAGCGCGATGCGTGACTTCAGGGTGATAAGTCTCTGCTACCAGAGTTTCCGGCATCCGGAGCCGTTCTGCTTCAACGTACGTCCATATTGCGTCAAGTATTTCAAGCAGAGGTGGTACCTGCTCGGCGACAGCGACTTGGGGCTGCGGATATATTCATTGGACCGCTTCGTGGACATGGAAGAGCTGGAGGAACATTTTGAGATTCCGAAGGGTTTCGACGCGGAGGAATATTTCGGGAACTACTTCGGTGTCATCATCGGGGAGGAGCCGGAGGACGTGAAGATACGTGTCGTGCCGGACCAGGTAAAGTATTTCCGGACGCTGCCTCTGCATGGGTCTCAGAGGGAGACGGTGCAGGAGGACGGAAGTTCGGTTTTCAGCTACCACATCGCCCCGACCTTCGACTTCGTGCAGGAGATCCTCTCGCATGGAGCGGATGTAGAGGTGCTCGAACCGGCCGAGTTACGCGAAAGTATCGCTGACAACGTCGCAGGAATGGCATCGCGTTATGGGCTTCCCGTTTCCCGATGAATCAGCCTGAATAAAAGTTACAAGGACCTCGCTCTATGGGATTTCCATTGCGGATAGCGATGGGCTTCCATAGATTGACGAAGATGATGAGAAAATAATCGCTATGACAGATTTCGCCGCTATTGATTTCGAGACGGCCAACGAGTGCCCGAGCAGTGTCTGCTCGGTGGGGGTCGTGGTGGTGCGAAAAGGTAAGATCGTGGACAGTTTCTACAGCTTGATCCACCCCGAGCCTGAATATTACAAATGGTTCTGCCGACAGGTTCACGGCCTCGGGCCGGACGACACTGACGACGCACCGATGTTCCCTTTCGTCTGGGAAAAGATCGAACCCTTGATCGAGGGACTGCCTCTTGTGGCTCACAACAGCCGTTTTGACGAGGGCTGTCTTAAGAGTGTCTTCAAGGTCTATCAGATGGATTATCCTGACTATGAATTTTTCGACACCCTTGCGGCCTCACGGCGACATTTCGGTTGCGCCCTGCCCAACCACCAGCTCCAGACCGTCGCCGCTGCCTGCGGGTACGACCTCACGAATCACCATCACGCTCTGGCCGATGCCGAAGCATGCGCCGCCATCGCGATGAAAATCCTGTAGCAACCTCTGGTTGACACCAAGGCTGCCTCTTGTCACATCATGCGAGGAACAGGCATGTTCACCCTGCAGACAGCCCCATTAGTCTCCACAGCCAGACTTGTTGAAGGATTGTAAAGCACAACTATATGAATATCAATCATCAAGCCTTTTGCCTTTAGGATGATTCAGCTAAAGGGGATGCGCTAACATATTTATTGATAAGCATTTGTCCGCCACTCGCTCTGTATCAGCCGGTGGGTGGCAATATATTGACTTACAATAATCTGATGTGGTCTCTTTAGCGCAAACCGACCTAAGGGAAAGCGTTAGGGTATTCATAGATGGCGAGTTTCGCTCCACTGCCGTGTTTTAGCAGCAAAAGGTTGTTACTTTGCATCATCAAAACAAAACGAGTATGGAAAAGATCAATTTATGCGAGGGTGTAGTCGCCCAGATGATGGACACAGAGGCGTGGGGCAATGTTTCAGGGGACTTTCCGTTCAGCGAGGCACAGCTGGAGAAGTACGCAGACAAGCTCGATTGGAAGGAAGTTTCAGGCAACACCAACATTTTCTGGAGCGTCCAGATGTTGGAGAAGTTCAAGAGAAGAATCGACTGGACGGCCCTGTCCCGCTGCCTGCAGGAGGAGAACGTTTCGGCTGAGCTGCTGGAAAAGTTCAAGGACAACTGGAACTGGGAGGAGCTCTCTGACAACAACTGCCTCACTCCTGAGCTCATCGACCAGTTCGCCGACTACATCAACTGGAAGGCTCTGATCAACAACTGGAGTTGCTGTGAGAAACTGGCCACCGAAGAGTTCATCCGGAAATATTCCGACAGGATCCCAGCCTGCGACTTCAAGGACTCGAGGCTCTGGAGGGAACTGGTCGAGCGGAAAGAGAAAGAGATCAAGAAACAAATCTGCCTGTGTTAGGACATATTCACCAGGAAGAGGCTGACCTTTTTGTGGTCAGCTTCTTTCTTTATAATCAACCCCGGTCCCTCCGTGCAGCCTTAGAGGGATATGGGGACATCCTCCTGCTTCGTCGGACAATGATCCCGGACATACCAAAAAAAGCGGACGATGACAAGTTTATCGACCGTGGGGCGGGCGGGGCGCGCAACGAGATTTCACGTGGCAGCTAAATTATTGACAAACAATGGATAGGATATATAACCCTGTATGAATATCGGCACCAGATAGCATATTCATCATATTCATAGTCAGACATTTAGATGCCACGCACACTTCATTATAATATAGACCGCATCATTATATAGACCGCATCTGGTCCGCGCCACGAACAGCAGGAGAAGATTCAGTTCATCGAAAGCCTCCCTGTAGGCATAGATGTCGGTTTCGACGCCGTACACTTCCTTGAGCGTCGGTATTAGGTCATCAAATGACACACTGTGAAGCAGTTCGGATAATGTCATGGCATATTTGTTTTTTTGATCTTTGGCAAAGATGACGAATCTGGTTGCAATTCTCCGGCAGTAAAATGAAGCGACTTTACGAAGTGAACATAACCGACACCATTCACATTTGCAAAAGCGATTTTATTCGAGAAATTCGCTTTTATAAAAGTGATTTTGTATATTTGCGAAAACATGATACAATTATGCAAAGTTCTGACATACAACCGTTGGTGAACTATTATCACCGGAAAATAAAACAAGTGAATCTGAATTTTAAAAGATACCTTTTCAACCGAATCAACTGGGATGCCAGAATTATCGGGATAAAAGGAGCCAGAGGGGTTGGAAAAACCACGCTTCTTCTCCAACGGATATTGGAGAAATATAAGGACATCGACGATACGTTTTACATCACTCTGGATCATCTTTGGTTCAGGAACCATTCTCTTGAAGAACTGGTTGAATACCTTTACACCCACGGCATCACGGAAATCTACATTGACGAAGTTCACAAGTATAAGGACTGGAGTCAGTCTCTGAAAACTTTCTACGACGAGTTCGCAGATCTGAGAATTGTGTACACCGGTTCATCTATGCTTGAGATAGAAAAATCAAGCACAGACCTCGCAAGAAGGCAGACACCATACCGCCTTGACGGATTGTCTTTCCGGGAATATCTCAAATACACAGGTGCCCTTGAATATGAACCGCTGCAACTCTCGGACATCCTTCAGAACCACGTTGCTACAGCTATGGACATCTGCGGGAAGACGAAGATTCTCAAGATGTTTGACAAATACCTGAAAACAGGGTATTATCCATACTCCACCGAAGCGAAGAATGATTTTCTGATAAGATTGGCAGAGACGGCCAAACTGGTGATTGAAAACGACTTGCCGGCAGTCCTTGATGTAAATTACGCGACTGTTGAGAAGACACAGAAACTTCTCATGATCATTGCTGAGCATGTACCGCTTCAACCGACAACCGAGAAACTGGCCTCCTCAATAAGCTCGACACGTGACTCGTGTCTGAAAATGATGTACCTGCTTGACAAGGCCGCCATACTACGACTTCTCACCACAGAGCTAAAGAGTTACAAAAGGCTTGTGAATCCGGAGAAAATCTATCTTGACAACACAAATCTGATGTATGCTCTCGGTTCCAACGTCAATGAGGGCAATCTCCGGGAAACGTTTTTCTTCAACCAAGTCGGCAACACCCACGATGTCCGCTCAAGCCATGCCGGAGATTTTCTGATAGACGGGAAGCTGAGAGTGGAAGTTGGCGGGCCATCAAAGGATTTCTCGCAAATAGCCGACATTCCTGACAGTTTCCTTGCCATAGACGGCATTGAGACAGGTTACGGAGCAAGAATCCCGCTTTGGCTGTTCGGGTTCCTGTATTAGTTTTTTGATTTGTCTAAAAGGTTCTTTGAAGTGAAAAAACTTCATTATCTTACCGCTACCTCAGTCAGATAGCACTGTCCATCAGGACAGTCACTCGGTGATTTCATTTGGGGCAGGGGCATTGAATATTTCGACCTGAACGAGGTGGACAATGTAAGCAAATTACCCGACTGCCGGCATTCAGGTGAAAAACTATTGCCTTCATTGTGAAGAAATTCAGCCTTAACCTATGCACAGCCTACTGGATTGGTGATCGCGCTGAAAGTGTTTTGCAAAATGGATGATTCGGTAAGAAGGCAAGGCCACGTCTTGGTCAGGCAACACATCGCTTGGCGAAGATGTTCAGGAATACCCGTCCCTTTCCTCGGCAGGAGGATAAATGTTCGCATGTCGCAATGTTACAAGCTGATGGATGGATTTCAAGTGGTGGTGATCCCTTGAAGATCAGTTTTTGTGTTGGGGAGTGCAAGACCGTCGCGCTCCTTAAAAGGAGAAACTTAGGCCGCCTTGGATGGCGAACTGCCAGGGGTGTGCTTTGTCGGAGGTGTGGGTGTCGGTGCTGCCGTCGTGGGTGATGCGGGAGATGCTCACCTCCCGGTAGTTGTCTGTGATGAAGTAGTGGAAGGAAGGGATTACGCTCAGTCTGAACCGCCATAGGTTGAGTGACAAATCCAGACCAGCGTCGGCCGTAAGGCTGAAACGGTTCTTGATGTAGACGTAATGCTCAATCTCCTGTTGTCCGATGTAGGAGAAGCCGTGCGGCTCTTCCCGGTGTCCGAAAATGTAGCCCGGAGTCAGTCCGGCGAAGAATTCGATCCTGTTGAAGAATCCGGCGAAGAAACTTCCCAGAATGGTGCCGGCATCCGGATTCGTTCCGAAATAGCTCTTGTTGTGGTATGCTCCGTAGGCGGCGTTGTTGGCGCCCTGCCTTATTGATTCCTTGAACGATGTGCGTTTTCCGTTGCTCCACGACACGGACAGAGGAATCCCGAGGTAGTCGTTGATGTCCATGTTCTCGAACATCCACTGCACGCCTCCCCGCACTCCGAAGCCTTTGTCGTTGTACTTCCCGTAGGTGAGGCTCATCACCTCTCCCGAATTAGCACTGGTGCTCTTAAGCGGAATCCTCACTCCGGCGGTAAACTTAAAGTCTTGATTGTCAGAATGAACCCTTTGTGCGAAAGCCGCACTTCCTGTCAGCGAAACCAGCGCCAGCACCACTAATAACTTTTTCATCCAATTAATTGTTAGCCTGTCCTCCCCGTTATTCAAAGAACATGCCGTTCCTTGACCGCAGGTAGTTGGCGAACAGCCTCTTGTCCCTTGAGAAAACTCAACCGAAGACAAGGGTTTTCTATTCACAGACAGAGAGTTGCCTGCTAGTCGGGATTCTGACGTTCTTCCACAGCATCCGCCCCTCCGAAGTCCTTGTGCCGCCACTCTCTTTCCCGCAGGAAGCCATCGTCAACGCCACGGACAGGATTACAAGTTATGAGATTTTCATAGAAGTCTCATGATCAAAGTCTTCTGCTTGCCAATCACACGCAAAAGCATGATCACTTCACATAGTAGCCGGACTGGATCTCAAGTGTCTCACCTCTCTTGACGGCGATGTTCTTTCCGGTGCAGGAGGTGCCTCCAAGTTTGTACTGGACAATGTAGGTGCCCTCAGGGAGGCTGGTCTCGTAGCACTCCTGATAGGAGTAGACACTGCCTGACGGATCGAAATGATAGCTTTTAGGATCACTTATGCTCTTTGAGTCAATAAAGACGATGTCCGTCATGTACTTGCCTTTCTCGCTGTTGACGAACTTCACATTGCCGCAAGGAATTCTGTTCGGAACCGGGAGGTCGATGAAAAACTCCTTCTTCTCGATGGGCCGGTTCTGAATGCCGTACGGTCCGCCCGGAGCACTGGAGCAAAGGTCACGGTAGTTCATGTCGCACAATGTCACTTTCATACGGTAACGGGTGGCGGCGTCGGACTCCACAGTGTTCTCCACACTCCAGACCCAACCGGAATGGAAATCAAAAGTGGCTCTGGATATGGCCGGAGGCTGAGTGTTGACCAACTCCGGCAGGTTCTTCACCTCCAGTTTGTAGTGGATGCTTCCGTCAGACGAGTTGTCGATGATGGACAGGTCCCTGATCTCACGCGTCCTTGAACTGCTGAAGTTGCAGCCTGAGCTCAAGGAAAGCCCGGCGCCGGCGGCGCCACCGGACAAACCGGCCTCGAACGACCATGTCACACCGGAAGTGTAGGTCTGGGAGTTTATCGTGGTTGAAGGGGACGGAACCTGATTGAAGCGGACCGGAACCTGATTGCCTTTGTCATCGACCAGGGAGATGTCCACATTGTAGCCGGTCAGGAAATAGCCCATGAAATCGCCGGTCCAGCCATTCGGCAGCACCTTGTTGAACTTACCGGCGTACATCCCGGACGAAGCCACCGAGAACGTGGCGTCAACGATGTAGAAGTCCCCGATGTAGTTGCTCTTGGACGTTTTGAACGCATAGAGCGGGATGACCGAGTAGTACTGCTCGAAGCGGCCTTCGCCCGTCACCCTGAACTCCTTCTTGCCGTCCTTGAAGATCAAGCCCTTGTCAATCTTGTAGTCATGGGACGAGAACAGATGGATGGACTGGAGGAGGTCGTCTCCCGAGGTGTTCGCGGAATGCGCGTCACCGACCCATGACACAAGGCCGTTCAGGTTGGTCGGCGGGAAATCATCCATTGAGAAGACCTTGCCGCTCCTGTGGAACGCCACGAAAAGGCAGTCGTCCAACGTCTCGGCGGACAGAAAACCGATGTTGTGCCGCGAAAGGAACGTCAGCAGATCCGAAGTCGGAGAGACCACGACCACCGCCGCCCCACGCTGGTAGGCGCTCAAGATCTCATCGTCCTTGACATCCTTCTCGCTCACAAAAACCACCTTCGCCTCCTCGCAGGAGACCCTCTTCCCGGTGAATCTTGAATATATCAACTCAAGGATGTCGCCATCCAGTTCAGACAGTACACAGTAGGGCAGGTCCGAGGTGCGGTTCTCCTCGACGGGCTCCGGTTCCGGATCGGGGTCAAGGCCTGATTTCTCTCCGCAGGAGGCCAGCAGGCCAAAAGCCGCGCAAAGCGCAAGTATATTCAGAAAATCAATTATTCGTTTCATGGTCATTGGATTTCATTCAGAAGGTTCATGAATATATTCATAGTTTTACTTGAAGCCGTAGCCGGTTGATAGTCTCACAGATCCTCCTGGCCTCACTCTGACAAGTCCGGTGTAGTTGCGTTTCCTGGTATTGCCTTTCGCGTCCTTGATGTCGCATTGCAGCTCGTAGTCGCCGGCCACCAGGAACAGGGAGCAGGTGTTGCCTTGGCCATAGACGCTTCCGTCATGGTAGCTTCCGGTCTCGGGGTGGCTCTTGTTGTACAGCCTGACATTGGTCATGAAAGTGCCCTCCTCGCTGTTCGTGAGGTCGAATTTCCCGGTCGGCCCCCTGTTGGGCACAGGAAGGTCCTTGGTGACGGAATACTTCTTCTGAACGAACTCAAGATCGTGGTAGTCAACACTTCCCGAGTAGAAATAGGAAGCGCCGTAGACAAGGTTGTAAAGATCTATCACAACCCTGTACTTGGTCTTCACGTCGTAGTCCTCCGCCGGGACAGCCCACACCCACTGGCTATAGAAATTGACGGTCGAGGTCGAGACAAGCGGAGGGTCTGTGATTTTCAGGGATTTCAGGCGAGGAAGATTGTTGATCTCGTAGTCGTAGCCGACCGTGGATCCTTCGTGCCTGTTGAGCACATCGCAGTCGCTTATTGTGCGGGATGTGCTTGAGGAGATGGAGAATCCCGTGTTTGATGAGATCATCGGAGACGTGCCGCCGGTGATTCCTCCGCCGATGGAAAAGCTCCAGCCGGTCGTGTAGCTGGTCGAGCCGATGACGGTCTCCGGTGTCGGTGTCTGGACAAAACGTCCTACTGGAGTTCCAGCGGTGTTTAATATGTAGATGTTAGAACTGAGAGACTTGAGATAGAAACCGCATATCCTCGCTTTCACCAAGCCGTGCGTCTTGGTGAAATTCCCCGTGTACATCTTCCCCGACACGACAGAAACGGTGGAGGTCATGAGGTAGTAATCCATGGCCTCCGAGTCACCACTCTTGAATCCGTGCATCGGCGTGACCTTCAACTGCACATCTATGGAAAACTCGCCCTCAAGGTAATCGTGTTTGGAGGCCGCTACGTTGGTTATCTTCTCGCTGACCTTGTCAGAATAGGTCGTGTACAGGCATGACTCCTCCCAGAAAGAGGACGGGTCGAAGTTGCCGGCCACGTTCAGGATGGCGTTGTTGGTCCAGGAGACAAGGCCGTTGAGGCATTCGTCCACCTCCAGACCCTCCGCCGGAGTCCGCACGGCACAGTGGCCGGAGCGTCCCTGCTGGAAAGCCACACAGAGAAAATTCCCCGCCTCCACACCGAGTTGTTCAAGCAGGATTTTTGACGGATCGCAGACAACCACGACGCGCCCCTTGAGTGTGTCAAGTCCGGAATAGCCGGCCATGTCCGTGACAATCACCTGTGCGTTGTCAGCCGAAGGAGCCGTCTCTTTCAGCCGGCCTTTGACAGCGTCCGCGAAGTCCTTAGAGAGGCCTTCCGAGACCCATGCCGGGAACGCGATCTTCTCGCCGTCGGCGAGTGAGGAAGGCTTGCGGTAGTCGCCTTCAATGATGACCTCGTCACCGTAGTCCGGACTGTCCTTGGAACAGGAGACAAGCGTAAGCACGAACGCCGGTATGGCCAGATAAAGTAAAAGAGAGTGTTTCATGGTATTACAGTCTGTAAGGCAGTTTGCTGTTGTAGTCCTTGTCCACACAGATAGTCGCCGTCTTCTTTGTGAGATTGTAAACGACTGACCATTGCGTGTTGCTTGTGATGTCTCCTCCCTCGGATTGCAGATCTGTGTGCACGGCATCAAGCAGAGACATGCATTCATCTTCCGTCATCACACGGTTCTTCTTTTCCAATGTCTCGTGGAGCTTGTCGTACCGCTCTTTTCCTCCTCCGACATTCCGCCATCCCTCGGACAGATAGAAATTGGTGACGTGGTCGGTGTCAAGCAGGTTCATCGTCCAATCCTTCGCTGACGGATCACTCAGCGGCGGCACCTCTCCCGGGCGGTAATATTCCACGACAACGCTCTTTCCGCTTGCGTCGGCGATCAGGAAATGATAGTTCGAGTCCGAATTCTCACCGTCCGCGAAGAAATTGTGGGACCGGAAAACCTCCACGGCTTGCTCAACGCTTGTACACCTGTCCAGCACCAGCCTGATGGCTAATGTCGGGACGATGTCACTCTTCCCGGGGTCATGCTGTACCGCCCCGCCGGTACCTCGAAGAGACAGGACACCTATGAACAGTCCCGCATCATTCATCCCGTCCAGACAGCAGTAGATGGATGCGGTCACAGGGATGGAAAGATCCGTCTTCCCGTCCGACAACGCACCGGCCACATAAGTGTCTTTGTCCAGAAATGGAAGGGCTGAGATGCAGATGGATTCATGCACTCCTTTTGTGACATTGTGTACAAGCACATTGGAAGACGACACAAATCTATAGTCAAAGTTACGTCCCACCAGCACGTCTCCTTCCGGGGACTTGACACAGAAAGCACTGCATCCGAAATCCACGCCACCGTCAGCCTTGCCCAGCGGAACTGTTGTCAGCATCGGCACCACTTTTCCGAGAAGTTGCATGCTGGAACTCGCCCCTCCGCTAGACATGACCTCATCGATGTGGTAGTCCGAACTATATTTCACTGAATATAAATGCCCGTCCGCCAAATTCTTCAATGTGGACACCATAGCCTTCTGATCATCATTCCTCAGATAATCGGCAGGGTTTGCGGCGGTTTCGGTTTCTCCCTTATCACAAGAGGACAGAAAGAAAACCGAGACTGAAAGACAAGACACAAGATAGATAAGACGCTTCATCGTTTTGATATTGTTTGAAACATACCCGGAAGCCTCAGGGTGGCTCACCACGCCCAAGGAAGAAATTTGTGAGACAAAAATACTAAATGAAGCACCTGAAGAAAAGACGGCTCCGACGAATTTTGCCGAGCCGTCAAGAAATTGTCGTACGGACAACCTTATTTTGTCAAATCAGCATTTTTTTGCCGAACCGATAAATTGCTTATCCGCCATTTTGTCGGGGTCATACCCTCTCTCTCCTTGAAGGAAGCATTGAAATTGCTCACGGAAAGAAAGCCTGATTTTTCCGCGATTTCGGCGATGGACCTGTCAGGACTCTCCAGCAAGGCGCGTTTTGCATAGTCGATTCTCATTCCGCAGATCCATTCCCGGAAAGTCACCTTGTAGGTCTGATTGATAAAAGCGGAAAGATACGTCCTGTTTGTGTACAGGGTTTTGGAAAGATCCGCTATCGTGAGTCCCGGCTTCAGATAGCCTTCCGCCTCCACCCATTCCTGCACAAGACGTTGCATTTCCGGATTGCAGGAGAACGTTTCTGTCACAGGAAGATCCGGTCCCGGGTCACTTTCGATGGCACGTTCGACGGTTTCATAAAAAAGCATGTAGTTCTGGTAACTTACATACAGATAAATGTAGAACGGAACGGAAGACAGCACCCAAACAAAAACAAGATTGTCAGGAAGGAAGGTCAGCACAGAACAACCGATGCCGAAAATGAGCATCCAATATGTCAGTACCGACATCCATCTGACATAGGTCGCGATATGGTCAGAATAGGTGTCATCCATCTTTTTGACGGCCCGATGGTAGGCCTTGAGCAGGTGTGAGGCCAGAGAGAAACCATACAGGGCAAGCATCAGGGCTAATGAATATATCAGGCCGTCTTTCAGTGTGCCGTCTTCGCTGAACAAGAGCGCGGAGACGGACATGATGACATATAAAAGCCATGACAGACAATGTCTCACAATGATCTTCCGTGTGATGTAGGAGCGGTTCAGAAGTGTGTGAAGAGCCGCGACGAACAACCCGTAGCCGAAGAAATACGTTGAGAGATTCATCACAATCGCGGCATTGACATTAACCTGCCTTATGTCAAAGCACAGATGGACGGCATAATTTGCCGCCAGCACCAAAAGCGCCGCCCCCATTAAATACCTTGACCGCAGGTAGTTGGCGAACAGCCTCTTGTCCGGGACCTTCCCGAAGAAGAACCTAAAGACAAAGAACGCCATCAGGGTCAAGGCAATGCATAGGGAGTATCTGTACAGATCGATGTTCATGGTGTCAATGCGATGGAATGCCTTTACTCGATGCAACTGGTGAGACAGGTCATCGAGGCGTCGGGACGGAACTCGATGCCGGTGGAGGTGGCGGGGATGAGAACGGTCTCGCCCTGACGGAGGGTCACGACGTGCTCCTGGCCGTCATTCTCATGGTCAACAAGGCTGCCGCCTCCGGCGACGCACATCACGACCACAAAAGAGTCCAGTTTAGAGAGATCCTTGGCGCAAGGCTTGTCCAGGTCGAAGAGCGAGGTGGTGAAGTACTTGCAGCTGACCAGTTTGGTCTCGGTGTCCTTGACACGGGAATATTCAGTCCTGTAGTCCGGGTAGACATCGTAGTCGATGGCCTCCTTGGCCTGCTCGATGTGCAGTTCGCGGGGCTTTCCGTCAAGACCCAGGCGACCATAGTCATAGATCCTGTAGGTCAGGTCGGATGTCTGCTGGATCTCGGCGACGAAGGCTCCGGCCCCGATGGCGTGGATGCGGCCGGCAGGGAGGAAGAACACATCGCCGGGAGCGATCCTGTAGCTTGCAAGCACGTCGGTGATGGTGTGTTCGTTGACTCTTTGCTCATATTCATCGGGAGTGATCCACTCGGTCAGACCGCTCAGCAGATGGGCTCCCTCGTCGGCTCCGACCACATACCACATCTCGGTCTTGCCTTTCATCCCCGGATGGGTCTTCGCGGCAAGCTCGTCGTTCGGGTGGACCTGGATCGACAGGTCGCTTTTAGCGTCGATAAATTTGATCAGGAGCGGGAACTCCGTACCGGTCTTCTCAAAAACCTTCTTGCCGACGAGTTCAGGACCATATTCATTCATCACATCGGTCAGGCTTTTGCCTGCAAGAGAGCCGTTGGCTATCGTTGAGACATGGCCCGGGACAGCTGAGATCTCCCAACTCTCCCCTATCTTGTGCCGCTTTGTCTTTACGCCCTTGAACGGGGCGATCTTTTCTCCGCCCCACACCATCTCACGGAGATAGGGCTCAAATTTCAGAGGGTACATATTCGTTAAGTTCTTTTTAAACAATTATTTATCCAGCTCTGTCAATGCGAACGCATAGGCTCCGAGCGAGATGGCCTTACTGGCTCCGATCTTGGAACGCATCACGCCGACGCGCTTCTGAGGGTCGTAAACCACCTCGCGGTCGCTGCCATAGACCTTCAAGGAACGTGCCTCGCCACGGGAGAACTGATCGAACTCCGCAGGGTCGTCGAGGTTATAGACCTTCATCTGAACCCTGTTCAACTCATCGCCGTTGAGCTGGTGCATCTTGCCGCGCATGGTGCGTAATATTCCTGGCATCAGGTACTTGTAGTTGTTCATCACTCCGCCTCCGATCACGATCAGGCCATCGATCAGGGTGACCGCCGTGGCCATCGCGTCGCCCGCGACCTCGCCCATCTTGTCGAACGCCTTGATCGCGGCTTCCTTGTCGCCAGGCCTCTTGCCCTCGCAAACCTCGGCGAGATCCTTAGGCTCAAGACCGTGGTCCGGGTTGCCGGTCAGCTCGCCGTAGACTCTCTTCACGGCTCGGATCGAGGCTCCGTCCTCAACGATGATGTCCGGCATGTCAGGATGCTTGAGGCAGAAAGTCTCCACGCAGGAGTTATCGCCACGGTTAAGCTCACCGTTGATGACAGTACCGATTCCCAGACCTGTGCCGAACGTGTAGCCGATGAGGTTGTGGTAACGCTTCGCGCTGCCGGCCTTCGCAAGCTTTTCATTGACCTCAGGGAGAGCTCCGCCGAGAGCCTCGCCATAGGCGTAAAGGTCGCCGTCATTATTGATATAAACCGGGATTCCAAAAGTGTCCTCAAGGAATGGTCCGAGAGCGACACCGTCACGGAAAGACGGGAAGTTAGGAAGATAACCGCCGATGATTCCGTCCGGGTAATCGGCCGGGCCAGGGAAGCAGAAGCTGATCGCGACTGGTTTCTCCTCTCCAAGTTCCTCTTCGATCTGACGGAATCCCTTGACCATCGTGCCGAGGCAGCGGTCAAGGTTGTCGGCGTTTGACGGAAGCGTGATTGGTTCGCAGCAGAACTCACCACCCTTCATCGCGCCGAAGACCATGTTGGTGCCGCCGGCGTCAAGGGTCATAACGACTCTGCTGTCATTTCTTATATCAGACATATTCTTGTGTTTTTAATTATTGCCGAACCTCCTTGAATATTCAAAAAATCAAGTCTTTTCGTTGCAAAGATAATCATTATCCGTCTTTCGGGCTCACCGTTTGCAGGGAAAATTTGTACCTTTGCACCAATCCTCTATTCTTCACCACTTGTGGTGAAAGCAAGTACCTCCCCCGAGGGGAGGAATTTAGGGTAGGGGTAACGTGAATGAATGTGGGTGGGCAATCACCTTCGGACGTGAGATAAGGTAGTTTACAGCGGGTAGTTGCCTACTTGCGAGAGTTGAAGTTATCTATGCAGAAAAGAAGAAATCGCCAAGGTGGCGAGAACGGCGGCAGGAAGAGCCGCGACAGGAAATTCGGAGCCAGACAGAAGAGCAAAAGAGTGCTGGAAGAGGTGACTGGCAAGGTTCAGATGACAAGGGACGGCTATGTCTTCGTGATCATTGAGGGCGAGCCGGACAACGATGTGTTCGTCAAGGCGTCCAAGACCCGCGGAGCATTGAACGGAGACACCGTAAGATGTGCAGTCACAAGCGAGAGAAAGGAAGCTTCATCCGATGCGGCCAAAGGCGGACGCAAGGACGCGGCCAGACGCCGCGAGGGAGAGATCATAGAGATTGTAGAGCGCAGCCACAAGCCGTTCGTCGGCGTGCTGCACATTGTCGGAAGGCAGGCTTGGGTGCTGATGCAGTCAAGGAATATGCCGTACGACATCAGCATCGATTTCGACACCCTTCCTGAGGGTGCGAAAAGAGGGATGAAAGTGGCGGCTCTGGTCGACGGATGGGACAAGGGTGAGCCGACTCCGAAAGGCCACATAGTGGATGTGCTCGGAATGCCGGGCGAGAACGACACCGAGATGCACGCCATCCTCGCTGAATATGCCCTGCCATACAGGTTCGAGCCGGAGGTCGAGAACGCGGCGGATCAGATTTCGGACCAGATCACCGAGAAAGATCTCAAGGGTCGTCGGGATTTCCGCAACACCCTGACATTCACCATCGACCCTACGGACGCGAAAGACTTCGACGACGCATTGTCCTTCAAGAAACTGGACAACGGCAACTACGAGATCGGAGTCCACATCGCCGATGTGTCCTACTATGTACTTCCGGGCACAATCGTGGACAAGGAGGCACAGGAGCGCGGCACGTCAGTCTATCTGGTTGACAGGACGGTCCCGATGCTTCCGGAGAAACTTTGCAATAAACTCTGCTCTCTCCGCCCACACGAGGACAAGCTGACATTCTCGGTAGTGGTCGAGATGACTCCTCGCGGAAAAATCGAGAACCGTTGGTTCGGCCGCACGGCGATCTGTTCTGACTACCGTTTCGACTACGACGGAGCCCAGCAGATCATCGAGAGCGATGGTAAGGAGCCTGCGGATCCGGCCATCGGGCAGGATGTCAGGGAGGCCATCGTGACGCTCAACAAGCTGGCATTGACACTCCGCAAGCGTCGTTTCGCTTCAGGAGCCATCAGTTTCGAGCGTCCGGAGATGAAAGTCGAGGTGGATGCGACCGGAAAGCCGATCAGGGTTTACGAGAAAATCACCAAGGAGGCCAACTGGCTGATCGAGGAGTTCATGCTTCTTGCGAACCGTTCCGTGGCCGAGTTCATCGCCACTTCCGGCAGGATGGACGGCAAGGCCGACAAGAAAGCCAAGACATTTGTTTACCGTGTACACGGTGAGCCTAACACGGAGAAGATCGCGAGCCTCGGCCAGTTCGTAAGCAATTTCGGGTTCAAGTTCGGGCCGAGCGGCAACGGACGCGAGATCGCCAAGTCCCTGAACACGCTTTTGGCCGAGGCCAAGGGCACGCCGGAGTGCGACGCTTTCCAGATGATCGCCCTGCGCTCGATGGCCAAGGCGATCTACACCACCGAGAACATCGGCCATTACGGCCTTGCGTTCAAGTTCTACACGCACTTCACATCCCCTATCCGCCGCTATCCTGACACAATGGTACACAGGCTGTTGGCCCTCTATCTCGACAATGCCGAGAGTCAGAACAAGGACTATTACGAAGCCCAGTGCCAGCATGCCTCCGAGCGCGAGCAGATAGCCGCGAACGCCGAACGCGACAGCATCAAGTACAAGATGATCGAGTTCATGCAGGACAAGATAGGCAATGAATATGAAGGGAATATCTCCGGCCTGACCGAGTGGGGAATGTACGTGGAGATCAAGCCTACCATGATCGAAGGCATGGTCGCCCTGCGCGACGTGAAGTCCGACTTCTTCGAGTTCGACGAGCAGAACTACCTCATCCGTGGCCGCCGCACCGGCAAGGTCTTCCGACTGGGTGACGCGGTCAAGATCCGTGTGAAGGCCGCCAATCTGGAGCAGAGGCTTCTGGACTACGAACTGGTTGACGCCACCACAGACAATGGCTCCTCCAGTGATGGTTCTGGCAACGGTTCCAACCATGGCCCCAGCCACCGTTCCGGCAATGGGGATACGCGCCACGTCCTGGATGGAGAGGGCCGTTCCAACCATGACCCAAGCCACCGTTCCGGCAATGGGGATACGCGCCACGTCATGGATGGAGAGGGCCGTTCCAACCATGACCCAAGCCACCGTTCCGGCAATGGGTCTGGCAAGGGTTCCGGTAAGGGTTCCAGCAAGGGAGGCGACAACGGTTCCGGTAGCGGTTCCGATGACGGCAAAGCCAAGAAAAAGCCTTTCTACGCCGTCATCGCCCACAACGATGACCAGCCTAAGCGCAAGTCATCCAAGGACAAAGGCCGTCCCCGCAAGAAGTTCGGCCCCAAGCCATCCCGAAACGAAAAGAAGAAAGCCAAATAACCCTTTGCCCGACACAGCACATCAAAAAGAGTGACCGTCTCATTGCGGCCACTTTTTTTTGTCCGGTGAAAACCCTGCCGGCCGGACGAATTGTAAAAAACATACTCTTTGTCCGGTGAAACCACAATCCGCCGGACGAACAGCGAGGAGTGAAAAGGCGACGGCGAGAATCTTACAAAAGGCTTTCAGCCACATAACGAGTCTGTCGCGGCAAAAGCCATATCGGGCTGTTCTTATTTCGGGTGCAGAAGAGGCTGCTTTGCACCCGATATGACTTTCTTATTGGTTTCGGGGTGCGAAAAGCCGCTTCTCGCACCTTAACTGGTTATGCTGCTGATATGCAAACTATTGGCTTCGGGGTGCGAAAAGCCGCTTCTTGCACCCGATACGGTAATTCGAGCTATTTCCCCGAACCTTGCCATTCCGCCCATAACATAAAAGGTCGAGCCTATAACACAGAGAGTGACCACAAGGGAAATAATGTCATTGACAAACAAATCACCGCCAAGAGGTAATCCTACATAATCGCCTGAATATAAAGACTATAACATGTAAATAGTCAACTTGTCTATAGTAATGTTGAAAAAATAAGTTGCATCAACCGATAAAATTGAATACATAGAATCACCCTGAACATCATAGAACGGCTCTGCTGTTTTGATTTTTTTTGAGCCTTGTGCAAACCCTGTGCAAACCACAGGCACGCAAGAATGGCTCTGGTAATGCCGGGAGGCCATAGTGTGTGGCTGACCCCCATATCCCGAGGGAGGGTCAGCCACAGTGATAGTGGATTGAATACCGTTGGTGGCGTTTTATCGTGTCCGTGGTTTGTAAATGATTGGCATTCTTTGCGGATAATGCCCTTAAATGATGTTGAAAAAATAAGTTGCATCAATCGATAAAATTGAATACATGAGTCCACTTGAAAAAGTCTTTTTTTGAAAAATATGTGCCACACAGGTACTTCCAACGGGGGTAAAAAGTGGCGAATGGTACTTTTTCAAGTGGACTCATACATAGAATCACCCTGAACATCTATATATTGCAAATTTAAAGTGATGCAGGTTATTTTTTACATTTCACGTAATAGCCTCAAAAAAAGTGAAATTTTTATCTGACGATTATGGTTGCCTCTCTTATCATTAATGGGGTTGTCTCTATCTTTTGCAATTGGCGGGAACGGTCAGGGCTGTCTGATGGCCATACAGTATAGATGGATGTCCTTTAGGAGGGGTTATCACATCAGGTAAGGAACGGTTGAGAGTGCCCTAAGCGCTTACAGGGCCGATGACCGTTCCCGTCAATTGCAAACACCTGAGATGCGCCCTGAATACACCCTTGCAGGCAAACACCTGAGATGCGCCCTGAATACACCCTTGCAGACACTTGTGGTGGGAGAGACTGTCTTAAAAGTAAAAGTACCTTCAGTGAGGATTGAGAATCCGTTGTCGCCCTGTAGTGGGGTACAGACTTTTCTGCTCTCGCCGAGACTTTTCAGACAGTCTGGGGTGGGGGAGACTGTCTTAAAAGTAAAAGTACCCCCAGTGAGGATTGAGAATCCGTTGTCGCCCTGTAGTGGGGTACAGACTTTTCTGCTCTCGCCGAGACTTTTCAGACAGTCAGTGGGGGGGGCACATAAAAGAGAAAAGCCCGGTCCATCGTAAAGACAGACCTGGCATTTTTCCCTTGTTATATGAATCACAAAGGGGAGACGCAATTCCTTGCGTCTCCCCTTTGTGGTCCCAGTAGGGCATGATCCTACGACCCCCTGATTATGAGTCAGATGCTCTAACCAACTGAGCTATGGGACCGGTTCCCGACCTTGATGGCCGGGCATATTACTTGACGGATGCGGCCTCTGAGACCGCACCGTCCTCAATCTGAATTATCAGACTTTGATCTCAACCTCAACGCCGGAAGGAAGCTCGAGCTTCATGAGAGCATCAACAGTCTTAGCGTTGCTGTCGTCGATGTCCAGAAGCCTGCTGTAGGCGCTAAGCTCAAACTGCTCGCGGGACTTCTTGTTGACGAAGGTCGAGCGATTGACAGTGAAGATCTTCTTGTTGGTAGGGAGCGGAATAGGACCGTTCACCTTGGCGCCAGTAGCCTTCACGGTGTCCACGATCTTAGCGGCTGACTTGTCAACCAGCATGTGATCGAATGATTTGAGTTTTATTCTGATTTTTTGACTCATATCAAAAATACTTAATTACGATTTAACACTTACTCGTCATCATCAGAGAGCTTGTAGCCGCTCTTCTCGATAACGTCCTTGGCCAGGTTGGCAGGAACCTCAGCATAGTGGTCGAAAGTCATCGTGCTGGTCGCGCGGCCGGATGAGAGAGTTCTGAGAACTGTCACATAACCGAACTGCTCGGCGAGCGGAACGAAAGCCCTTACGATTCTCGCGCCGTTGGCGGTGGAGTCCATAGCCTGGATCTGGCCGCGACGACGGTTGAGGTCACCCACGATGTCACCCATGTAGTCCTCTGGAGTAACAACCTCAAGGGACATGATAGGCTCGAGGAGAACAGGCTTAGCCTTCGGGCAGGCGTGGCGGAATGCCAGACGGCCGGCCATTTCGAATGAAAGCTGGTCTGAATCGACTGGGTGGTAAGAACCATCAAGCACGGTAACCTTCAGAGACTGAACCTCGTAACCAGCGAGAACACCGTTGGCCATAGCGGCCTTGAAGCCCTTCTCGATGCAAGGGATGAATTCCTTAGGAATATTACCACCCTTGACCTGATTGTCGAACTGAAGTCCGGTGACGCCTTCATCGGCAGGTCCGATCTCGACGATGATGTCGGCGAACTTACCACGACCACCGGTCTGCTTCTTGAAGACTTCACGATGCTGTACTGTAGCGGTGATGGCCTCTTTGTAGTTAACCTGCGGAGCGCCCTGATTGATCTCGACACCGAACTCACGGCGGAGACGGTCCACGATGATGTCAAGGTGAAGCTCACCCATTCCGCTGATGACTGTCTGGCCGGTCTCGTGGTCTGACCTTACGGTGAACGTAGGGTCCTCCTCAGCGAGCTTGCCGAGGGCGATGCCAAGCTTGTCCAGGTCGCCCTGGGTCTTAGGCTCGACAGCGATACCGATAACAGGATCAGGGAATTCCATCGATTCGAGCACAATCTGATGATCCTCGTTGCAGATGGTGTCTCCTGTACGGAGATCCTTGAATCCGACAGCGGCGCAGATGTCTCCGGCCTCGACGAACTCGATAGGGTTCTGATGGTTGGAGTGCATCTGGTACAGACGCGCGATTCTCTCCTTCTTTCCGGTGCGGACGTTATAGACATAGGTACCGGCGTCAACGCGTCCTGAATATACCCTCATGAAGGCGAGACGGCCGACGAACGGATCCGTGGCGATCTTGAACACGAGAGCGCAGAACGGCTGGGCTGCGTCAGGGAGAAGATCCTCTTCCTCACCGGTCTTAGGATCGGTACCTTTCACAACACCCTTGTCAAGCGGAGAAGGAAGGTAACGCATCACAGCGTCAAGGAGGAACTGCACACCCTTGTTCTTGAAAGAGGAACCGCAGCATGCTGGAACGATCTGCATAGAGATCGTACCCTTGCGAAGGGCGGCGATGATCTCCTCCTCGGTGAGGGAGTCAGGATTCTCGAAATACTTCTCCATGAGAGCCTCGTCACATTCGGCGGCAGCCTCGACGAGTTTGTCTCTCCATTTCTCGACTTCTCCGGCCATGTCCTCCGGAACGTCCTTTATTTCATAGTTGACCAGTTCCTCACCGGAGTCATAGTAATATGCCTTGCGGGAAACGAGGTCGATGATGCCCTTGAACTTGTCCTCCGCTCCGATAGGGAGACAAATAGGAACAGCCTTGGCACCGAGTTTGGTGTAGATTTCCTCAACGCAAGCGAGGAAGTCAGCGCCGACACGGTCCATCTTGTTCACGTACGCGATCTTCGGAACGCCGTACTTGTCCGCCTGACGCCAAACAGTCTCTGACTGAGGCTGAACGCGTCCGACAGCGCAGAAAGTAGCGACAGTTCCGTCGAGCACACGGAGCGAACGCTCCACCTCAACGGTGAAGTCGACGTGACCCGGAGTGTCGATCAGGTTGATCTGATAAACGTGACCGTTGTAGTGCCAGAACGCTGTGGTGGCGGCGGAAGTGATGGTGATACCTCTCTCCTGCTCCTGAACCATCCAGTCCATTGTGGCAGCCCCTTCATGTACCTCACCGATCTTGTGAGTCTTTCCGGTGTAGTACAGAATACGCTCGGATGTGGTCGTCTTTCCGGCATCGATGTGGGCCATGATGCCGATGTTTCTTGTGTAAGTAAGATCTCTTTTAGCAGCCATCTGCGAATAAAATTAGAAACGGAAGTGGGCGAATGCCTTGTTGGCCTCAGCCATCTTGTGCATATCCTCTTTTCTCTTGAATGCACCACCTTCGTTATTGTAGGCGGCAACGATCTCTGCACAAAGTTTTTCTGCCATTGAGTGGCCGGAACGCTTGCGGGCGAAGTTGATCATATTCTTCATCGACAGCGAGACTTTCCTTTCCGGACGCAACTCAGTAGGCACCTGGAAGTTTGCACCTCCTACACGACGTGACTTCACCTCGATCTGAGGGGTAACGTTTTCGAGTGCCTTCCTCCAGATATCCAGAGGAGCCTTGTCAGAATCCTTCATCTTCTCGCCTACCATGTCAATGGCATCGTAAAAAATAGAATACGCGATACTCTTCTTCCCCTGCAACATAAGATTGTTCACGAAGCGGGTAACCTCGACATCGTGAAACTTAGGATCAGGAAGTAGAATCCTCTTTTTAGGCTTCGATTTTCTCATTGTGAGTAAAAATTAAAGGTGATAAAGATTAATGAAACGGACTACTTCTTAGCGGTCTTCTTCGGTCTCTTGGCTCCGTAGAGGGAACGGGACTGTGTCCTTCCTTCCACGCCAGCTGTGTCCAAAGCTCCTCTAAGGATGTGGTAACGCACACCAGGGAGATCCTTCACACGACCTCCGCGGACCAGCACAATGCTGTGCTCCTGAAGGTTGTGTCCCTCGCCCGGAATGTAGGCATTGACCTCTTTGGAGTTGGTAAGGCGTACCCTGGCGACCTTTCTCATCGCTGAGTTAGGCTTCTTAGGGGTCGTCGTGTAAACACGAAGACATACGCCCCTCTTCTGAGGACATGCGTCCAGCGCGCGTGACTTGCTCTGAGCGACAATGCTCACGCGTCCTTTGCGAACTAATTGTTGAATTGTAGGCATAAATGATTGTAAATCTAATATTTATGTTTCCCCCAAACATTTGGGGCTGCAAATTTACGGATAATTCTTCAATTTACAAAGCGGAATGCGAACAGATTCACCATTTTTCAGATGGTGAGAATCCGTAGGTCCGGAATGGTGCGGTAGCCTTGTCAGGTGGTCTTCCGGTAGCTCAGGACAGCCCAGGTGGTCGTGAACGCGCCCAGACCGGCAAGGCTCAGCAAGTCCGGCCACGTGTCCGCCAGCGTGCAGCCCTTCAGGACAATCGAGCGCATCGCGTCGGCGAAGTAGCGCAGCGGATTGGCATAGGTGATCGCCCGCGCCCATCCCGGCATCGACCGGATGGGTGTGAATATTCCGCTCATCAGCATGAACACCATACTGAAGAACCAGATGACGAACATGGCCTGGCGGGCATTGTCGCTGTAGTTGGAGATCAGCAGACCGAAAGAAGCCATGACTACGATGTGGGCGAATGTGAAGATCACTATGTCCAGCAGGCTTCCCCGGCAGCCATAGCCGAACACGGCATACGACAGGGCAAGACAGGAGAAGACCATGAAGAACGCCACGGCCACATAAGGGATCATCTTGCAGAGGATGAAGGCGGTCTTGCTCACCGGGGTCACGTTGATCTGCTCGATGGTGCCGCGTTCCTTCTCCGAGACGATGTTCAAGGCAGGAAGGAAGCCGCACATCATCGTGATGGCGATCACGATAAGCGCCGGAATCATGAAAGTCTTGTAGTCCAGGGACGGGTTGTAGAGATAGCTTTCCCGGGTGTCGAAACGGGTTCCGGCTGCACCGCCCTGGGATTCCGCCCCCGAAACCGAGGCGACATATTCAGTGACAAAGGCGTTGAGGTACTGGGATCCGATGCTTCCCCTGGTGCCGTTGACGGTGTTGACCTTGATCCCGACGGGAAGCGGGTCGTCGGTGCCTCTGTCCGACTCAAGGTAGCGGGCGAATCCGGAGGAGATGGTCAGAATGGCGTCAGCGCCGCCGCGGTCCATGACAGCCTGCGCGTCTGACGGAGACTCGGTCACATCCCGGATCTTGAAATAGCCGGACGAGGCGCATTTCTCCGTAAGCAAGGCCGACTGGTCAGACTGGTCGCTGTCCACGATCACCAGACTAAGGTTCCGCACCTCCATGTTCGCCGCGAAAGGAAAGACCAGAATGATCAAAAACGGGAAACAGAGAACCATCCTCGGCATTCCAGGATCCCTTAGGAATTGCTTGAACTCCTTCTTCAACAGATACTTCCAAACTTTCATCTCACAACCTTGTCTTGAAATTCTTGATACTTACAACCAACAGAAAGACCATCATGCCGGTCAGGACGGCGAACTCCTTGGCGACCGCCTCAAGGCCGGCTCCCTGGATCATTATCTTCTTCACCATGATGATGAACCACTTGGCAGGGATGATGTCGGAGAGCATCTGAAGAGCGACCGGCATGCTCTCGCACGGGAATATGATGCCGGACAGCATCATGGTCGGCATTGTCAGTCCCATACCGCACAGCAGCATCGCTGTCTGCTGTGTCTTGGAGAGGACTGACACAAGCAGTCCGAGTCCCAGTGACGAACCGACGAAAACAAGCGACACCAGGGACAGTAGCGTCAGGCTGCCATGGATCGGCACCCCCATGACAAAGTGGGCCAGAAGCAGGACGCTGACGAAATTGACGACCGACAGGGCAAGGTACGGAATCATCTTGGAAAGGATTATCCAGAACGGCTTGACCGGAGACACAAGGAGCAGCTCAAGCGTGCCGGTCTCCTTCTCCTTCACGATGGACACCGCCGTCATCATCGAGCAGATCAGCATCAGGATCAAGCCCATGACTCCCGGCACGAAATTGTAGGACGAGTTCATGGCCGGATTGTACATCAGCTGGACATTCGGCCTCATCGAAGCCTTAGGCTTCCCGGCAAGGCTCTCAGACAATGCCAGTTCCTCGCTTTGAAGCACTCCCTTGATGTAGCTGGTGACCACCTGGGCGGTGTTCGGATCGGAGCCGTCGCTCACGATGCGGACGCAGGCCTTACCTTCCGAGCCGGCCTTGCCGTCAAAGTCCGTCCCGAAGCAGAGCGCCGCGGCAACCTTGCCTTTGCGGATCCTGTCCCGGGCCGGAGCGAAAGATCCGTGGATCTCGCCGACGGCGAGGTACTTGTTGCCCTCGATCCTGCTTATGACACTGCGTGCCAAAGGGTCACAGGCATCCCCGACCACATCGACGACGGCGTTGCTGACATCCGTGCTTATCGCGAAGCCGAACAGGATGATCTGCACAACCGGCATCACCAGAACGATCAGGGTGGTCCGGAGATCCCTGAATATGTGTCTGAACTCTTTCTGTATGAACGCTATTACCTCTCTCATGCCTCTCTCTCGGCCTTTCCGGCGATTTTTGTGAACACCTCATCCATGTCCTTGGCCCCGTAACGCTCCTTCAGGGCTGCCGGGGAATCCAGCGCCTCGATGCGCCCGTCCACCATCACGGAGACTCTGTCACAGTATTCAGCCTCATCCATGTAGTGCGTCGTGACAAAGACGGTGACACCCTTGGAGGCTGCCTTGTAGATCATTTCCCAGAAGTTCCTTCTCGTCACGGGATCCACACCGCCCGTCGGCTCGTCAAGAAACACTATCTCGGGATCATGCACCATCGCTATGCTGAAAGCGAGCTTCTGCTTCCATCCGAGCGGCATGTCCCTAACGAAGGAGTTACGGACATTCTCCATCGACAGAGCCTTCAGCATCCGGTCTGTCTTCTGGGCGATCCGCTTGCCGTCAAGCCCGTAGATGCCAGCGAAAAGCTCGATGTTCTCCCACACCTTCAGGTCGGGATAGAGGGAGAACTTCTGGCTCATGTAGCCGATGTGCCGCTTGATCTTCTCCTGCTCGTTGACGATGCTGCACCCCGCGACATCGCCCTGTCCGGATGTCGGACGGCTCAATCCGCAGAGAATGCGCATCGCCGTGGTCTTGCCGGCGCCGTTCGCACCCAGAAAACCGAATATCTCCCCTTTGCACACTTCAAAGGAGATGTCATCCACCGCGGTGAAATCCCCGAACTTTTTGACCAGATGGGAGATGCACACAGTCTTTATGTCCTTGTCCATAACGTCAGGCAATTTAGGAATATTCAAAATAAACTTCCTGTCAAACGCATTATTCCGCACCGGAGTAGCCTTCCGCGGCGGAAGAGGAAAGCCGGATGAAGCAGTCCTCGATCCCCGGAGTCATCCTCCGCACGTCGCAACCTTCGATTCCGGCACACCGAAGAGCCTCGGCGAGTCCGGTCTCATCCGGCCCGTCGTCGGTGACAGACACGTGGCACGCGCTGCCGAACGAACTGCAATCCAGCACTCCCCTCACACCGCGCAGCGCGCCGAGCGTCTGGAACATGTTGCCGCCGCTCACTGAATATATCCGGTTCGGGAATCGGGAAATGATCTCCGCCGGACTGCCGAGTCCGATGACACTGCCGTCAAGAATCATGGCGATGCGGTCACAAAGACTGGCCTCGTCCATGTAAGGAGTCGAGACCACTATCGTCACGCCCCTGTCCTTGATCTTTTTGAGCATAGCCCAGAACTCCTTGCGGCTCACGGCATCGACACCGGTGGTCGGCTCGTCAAGGAACAGCACCTCGGGATTGTGGACAAGGGCGCAGCAAAGCGCCAGCTTCTGCTTCATTCCTCCGGAAAGAGCGCTCGCCTTGCGGTCCTTGAACATCTCGATCTGTGAATATATTCCCTTGATGGTCTCGTAGTTCTCCTCGATGGTCGTACCGAACATCGTGGCGTGGAACTTCAGGTTCTCCTCGACGGTAAGATCCTGATACAAGGCAAAATGCCCTGGCATATAGCCGATCCTTCCCCTTATCTCGCGATAGTCACGCACCACGTCCAGCCCGATCACCGTCGCGGAACCTGAGTCAGGGAGGGTCAGGGTGGTCAGGATCCTGAACAGGGTGGTCTTCCCCGCTCCGTCAGGGCCGATGAGGCCGAACAACTCACCTTTCCGGATGTTGAAGCTTATGTCCCTCAAGGCTTTGACCGACTTGTAGGACTTGCTTACATCTTTAATCTCTATCGCAGTGTCTCTGTCCATGGCTACCTCCTCACATAGGCGTACATTCCAAGACGAAGGGTTCCGTCATTCGGCACGGCCACTTTGACGGCATAGACCAGATCCGCCCGCTCGTCACGGGTCTGGATGTTCTTAGGGGTGAACTCCGACTGTTCGGAGATCCAGATCACACGTCCCTGGATGCGCTTCGGAGAAGCGCTCCCGTCATCCGGAATCACGGTCACAGTGTCGTTCAGCTTCAAGCCGGACAACTGCGCCGAGGAGAAATACGCCCTGACGTACATCTGGTCCAGGTCGGCGACCTTGAAGAGCGGCTTGCCGAGGGTGACGAACTCACCGGTCTCGGCGTAGCGTGTCAGCACAGTCCCGGAGACCGGAGCGATGATGCGGCATTTCGCGAGCTGATCCTCAAGCCTGGCGAGCTGGATCTCATAGCCCTGGACCTCGGATCTCACGGAAGCGTTGCCACGCTCCCAGCTCTGGGTCTGTGCGGCTATCTGCGCCTTGAGGACGGCGATCTTGTCCGTGAGGTCATCCACCTGCTTGCGGGTGGTGGCGTTGCCTTCCAACAGTTTGGAGTACCTTTCGTACTCATTCTGAAGGTTTTCCAGCTGGCTGAGGTTCGGCTGGCCTTGCTTCTTGATGTCCACCAGCCTGGACGACGATCCGGCGATGCGCTCGCGCAGCTCCATTATCTGAAGGTAGGTCTGGACAGAGTCCAAGGCTCCGAGGAGCTGCCCCGCCGTCACCTCCTCGCCTTCCTCCACTGCCATGGACAGGACACGTCCGGCATTCTCGGCGGACACGGTCACCTGAGTGGCGTCAACCTGACCGCATGCGTCATATTCAATGTTCTTTCCACATCCGGCGGCGACCAGGGCCAACGCCGCGAAAACAAGTCCGCTTTTCATATTCATAATCATTGTCATTGTACTCCAAGTGTTTGCCGCAGGTCAAGCAAGTCCATGATGTAGGTCACCTTGTGGACATTGTAGCTGAGGCGCGCCTTGAACTCCTCGTCCAGCAGGGAAAGGTAGTCGTTGACCGCGATCACACCCTCCTTGTACTGCCTCTCGCCCGTCTCCCTGATGCTGCCGCGGAGGGAGATTATCTCCTCGTCGCGCCTGAGGACATCCTCGTCCTTCTCCACCTGGCTCCGTTTCTGGACAGCCTCCATCGAGGTGTTAAGCATGAAGGACTCGCGTGTCAGCTCAAGCCTGCGAAGATCCGAGTCCGACTTGCGCCGGTCGTTCCTGAGTGTGTAGAGCGCTCCGAAATCCCACTGGAGCTTGACACCGGCCACGAAGTACGGATCGAAACTGCCGGAGAGCATGTTCAGTCCCGGACGGCCGTAGCCAGCCTGCAGGTTGAGGTTCAGACGCGGCCACAAAGAAGTGTTGAGCTGATCCTTCTGCGCCTGCAGCTGCACCGCCTGGGCATCATAGAGGGCAAGCTCGGGACGCTTGATCTCCATCGCCAGGTTGCTTTCCGGCTCCGGCTCGACAAGGGTCAGACCCGTCATGTCCTGCCCGGTAAGCAGACCCAGCATCCGCAGATAGGCCTTCCGGTCCGTCTCCAGGGCGGCCTGCTGCTGCTCGCAGGTAAGGATGTTCACCCGGATCTGGTCGAGATCCGATGGCCCGGCCATGCCGCCGTCCACCAATGTCTGTACCTCTTTCTGATTGCGGGAGAGGTTGGACACCAGCACGTTGTTCAGTTCTATCTGCTTGTCCAGCAAGATGATGCCAAGGTAGATCGACTGCACCTTCGAACGGATGGAGTACATGTTGACATCCAATTGCCTACGCTTTACCTCGGCTCCCGCCTTGATCTGACGGCCTTTGGCAGCGGTAGCTCCTCCGTCCCAGATCTGCTGGGTGAGGTCGGCGGTCACTCCGTACTGGTCATGCGGAATGTCAAACTCGAAGCCCGGCATGTCAAAAGGCATCTCGACCACATCGGACTGCCAGGTCGCCTTGGCGGAAATGTTCAGCCGCGGCACCCAGGCAAGCGAGGCGTTCTTAAGATCATAACCCTGACAGGCGTCGATCAGCCCCTTCTCCTTGATCTGAGGATAGTTCTCGTAGGCCATCCTGACACATTGGTCAAGAGTGGTCTGTGAATACGCCTGTACGCAGACCAGCAACGCCAGAGCGAGTGTTTTCCATTTTAGCTTCTTCATATTCATAGGATTGTCACATTATCACTTGAACAGGCGGCAGACAATCAGTTCCACAGCTTCCTTTTTGCGTGCCTCCAGGTACTCCGCCCTGAGAGTGCCTTCCACTCCCAGCACATTGCTGACGAGAGGATCAAAGAAGAACGGAGCCGCACACACACTCACGATGTCGCCGATCAGTTCCTCGAACGTGATGTTCCGGATCCTCCCGTTCACGACTTCCGACTCCGTTCTTTTCTTGTGGGTGTCCAAGGCGGAGGACATGTAGCTTCCGATCTTCGACACGTAACTCTCCATCAGGTCAGGGCGCTCCTTCGCGACCTCAAGCAGCAGCGACAGCTGCCCGCTGTGGGCGCTGAAGAAGTCGAAGCAGATCTCCGTCGTCTTCCTGATAAGGTCGGGCTGGAATATGTCCGTCACCATTATCGACTTGAGACTCTGCAGGATCTCCTCCAAATAGGTATCAAACACCTTCAGGAATATCTGATCCTTCGTCCTGAAATAGTAGTGCAGCATGGCATGGGTGACACCGGCCTGTGCCGCTATCAGCGTCGTGGTGGCGCCTTTGAATCCTTTCTCGGCGAACAGCATCTCCGCCGCCTTCAGGATGTCCTGTTCCTTGTTTTCTTTTTTCGACATTGCCTTTGGATTAACAGTATTGTTTAACACGGCTGTTAACAAAGCAAAGATAGTGTTGTTTCTCAAACAATCAAATATATTCCTGAAATATTTTCAAAAACGTTGCAATTCTCAAAAAATGGCTATCTTTACCTTATGAATAAGAGAAAGCGCATCATCACCATCGCCGCCGTCCTGGCGGCTGTTTCTATGAATATGACCGCTCAGCCGGCCCGAAGAACCCTCTGGAACGACGGATGGACGTTCACCAAGGACGGGGAAAGCCGTGTCCTTGACCTGCCTCATGACTGGGGTGTGGACGGGCCGTTCGTGCAGGAGTACCCCGGGGAGACCGGAAAACTGGCCTGGTGGGGCAAGGCGGAATATTCAAAGAATCTTTCCGTGACGGCGAAAGACCTGAGGTCGGGAAAGCGGTTTCTCCTCGATTTCGGCGGAGCGATGTCCTATGCCAAGGTCTTCTGCAACGGGAAGGCCGTCACCGAATGGCCGTACGGGTACGCCTCGTTCCGCGCGGATCTGACTCCGTTCGTCAAGGAGGGGGACAATCTGGTCAAGGTTACGCTGGACAATCCCGGGGAGTCCAGCAGATGGTATCCCGGAGGAGGAATCTACCGGAACGTGTACCTGACGAAGGCCGGCCCCGCGGGCGTGGCGCAGTGGGGGACGTTCGTCTCGACGAAAGGAAATGATGTCAGCATCGGAATCACGCTCCGCAACGCCGGGAAGGCTGTGGGAGGAACAGTGCGCACGGAGATCGTCAGGGTCATCAATCCGGGTTCTTCGGTCACCGGGCCGGTCGAGGTGGTCGTGGACGGCAAAACGAGGAAAGCCATAGTGACCAAACTGGACGCTGTCACGGACGGCGGCGAGGTCATCCAAAAGTTCACGCTGAAAGACGCGCGGCTCTGGAGTCCAGAGGCACCTGAACTCTACCAAGCCGTCACTACCGTCACCACAAGAGGCGGAGGGAAGGACGTTTACCTGACCACATTCGGGCTCAGAGACCTGGAGTACAAGGCCGACGGGCTGTACGTCAACGGGCAAAGGACATTCATCAAGGGAGTCTGCCTGCACCACGACGCCGGAGCGCTCGGAGCCGCCTGGAACGAGACGGCGTGGGTGAGAAGGCTGAATATGCTCAGACAAATGGGCTGCAACGCCATCCGCACATCCCACAATCCTCCGGCGCCGGAACTCCTCGACCTCTGCGACCGGATGGGATTCCTCGTGATGGACGAGCTGACTGACACTTGGACAATCCCGAAGAAAGAGAACGGCTACGCCAGACTGTTCGACGAATGGGCGGACAAAGACCTGAAGGCCATGATCCACAGGGACCGCAACCATCCGTCAGTCATCATCTGGAGCATCGGCAACGAGACCGGTGAGCAAGGCTATCCGGAGAAATACGGGATCGCCTACCACCTCACGGAAGTGTGTCATAATGAGGATTCCACAAGACTTACAAGTTTCGGCAGCGACAATCCGTGGGCCAGCGGACAGGATTTCCGCAACACGATGGACATCTACGGATTCAACTACAAGCCACACCTCTACGGCAAGTTCCACGCCGCCAATCCGGGCAAACCGTTCCTCGGAAGCGAGACCGCATCGACCGTCAGCTCAAGAGGTGTGTACATATTCCCGCCAAGCTACAAGGAAGATGGCGCCTTGGACAATTTCCAGGTGTGCTCGTTCGACATGTTCACCGTTCCGTGGGGGCAGCTGCCTGACCAGGAGTGGGCAGAGGAGGACAGGAACCCTTCCTGCCTCGGGGAGTTCGTCTGGACCGGATTCGACTATCTCGGCGAGCCGACTCCTTTCAACGCCGATCTCACAATCCTGACAAACTTCCACGACGAGGAGGCCAAGGCCAGGGCGGAGAAGGAACTGAAGGAGAAAGGAGCGATCGCGACCCCTTCCAGAAGCTCGTACTTCGGAATCATCGACCTCGCCGGCTTCCCGAAAGACAGGTACTGGCTCTACAAGTCCCGCTGGTCGTCAGAACCCGTCCTGCACCTGATGCCGCACTGGAACTGGCCGGGACGCGAGGGGAAGGTCACCCCGGTGCAGGCCTACACGAACTGCGCCGAGGCGGAACTCTTCGTCAACGGGAAGTCCTACGGCAGAAAGGCCAAGGGGGCCAACGAGTATCGCTTCCTTTGGGACAACGTGGTCTATGAGCCTGGCACCGTGAGGGTTGTCGGCAAGACCGCGGACGGGAAGACCATCGAGAGCGCCGTCGCCACAAGCGGAAGCCCGGCGAAGATCCTGATGGCTCGTGAATATGGCAGCGGACCTTCAACGGAGTTCGGCGGCGACTGCGCTCCGGCACGTTCACGGACATATTCATCGGAAGACATTGTCTTCGTGGACGTAAAGGTCGCGGACAGGGACGGGAATATGGTACCGACAGCGTCCGACAGGCTGAGGTTCAGCGTCTCCGGCCCGGGTGAGATCGTGGCCGTGGACGCCGGCGACGCGACCTGCCACACGCCGTTCCGCTCCGATGAGATCAAGGCTTTCGGCGGCCTGGCGAGCGTCATCGTAAGGCGCACGGGCACCGGAACCGTCATCCTGAGAGCCGAGAGCGAGGGACTTGAGGCGGGAGAGACAGAATTGTGACTGAACAAACAGATTCATTAATATTTATGAGGAAAAATTTCGTACTTGCCTGCGCGGCGCTGCTCCTTTGCGCGCCGGGTTTCGCGCAGACGCAGAAAGCCAACTACGCCCTCGCCGAGAGATTCTCGGCCAAGAGGGTAAATCAGATGGTGTTCTCCACGCAGATCACCCCTAACTGGTTCAGGGACAGCGACAAGTTCTGGTACAGTTGGAGGACTCCGCAGGGAACCCGCTACTACATTGTGGATCCTGTCAAGGGCACCAGGACCGAGGTGTTCGACATGGACAGGCTCGCGATGCAGGTGACCGAGTTCGTCCGCTACCCGTTCGAGGCCAAGCATCTTCCTATCAGGGATTTGAGGTTGAAGGATGACAAAGAGTTCACTTTCAGCATCATCTCCGGCCTCAAGAACGACAGGGACACGACCTGTTTCCGCTACGAGATCGCCACCGCCAGGCTTGACACCGTGGCCAAGGAGAAGGACAAGTACCCTCGCTGGGCCTCCGTCGCCCCTAACGGTGAGTTCGGAGTCTTCGCCAAGGGTTCCAACCTTTGGGTGATGGACTCCACAAGCCTTCGCAAGGCGGCCAAGGACGAGAAGGACAGTACCATCGTGGAGCATCGTCTGACCACGGACGGCATCCGCCAGTTCGGCTACGGCTACGGCAACTACTCCGGCGACACCGAGGCCGACTCCACCAAGAGGCACTATCCGGGCGAGCTTGTCTGGTCTCCGGACTCGAAACGTTTCGCCACGATGAAGTGGGACGTGAGGAAACTGGACGACCTTTGGGTGATCAATTCCGTCAGCGGCAAACGTCCGGAACTAGAGACCTACAAGTACCAGATGCCAGGGGAGCCGGGACCGAAGGGCTACCTTTACCTGTTCACGATGAACGGCTCGCGCGATGGAGCCTCCTTCAAGGAGATAAAGAGCCAGGCGTTCAAGGATCAGGAGGTGTCACTGCAAGGCGCGAGGAGAACGGCCAAGGACAACTACCTGGACTACTGGAAGAACGAGTGGCTTGGCGACAACACCGGGTTCTACATGGTGCGCCAGAGCCGTGACCTGAAGAGGCTTGATCTCTGCCGGGTGGACGTTGACTCCGACTCCACCAAGACCATCATCTCCGAAAGGGAAAGGACCTACGTGGAGTACCGCGCTCCGTTCCTGATCGGTGGCGGAAAGCAGATCCTCCACTGGTCCGAGCGCAACGGATGGGCGAACATCTACCTCTACAACAGCGACGGCACGCTGGTCAGGAATCTGACCGAAGGGGCGTTCCACGTAGAGGACATCCTCGGGGTGAACGAGAAGGAGGGCTACATCCTGCTGAGCGCATGCGGAGTCAACAAGGACGAGAATCCTTACCAGATGCACACGTTCAGGGTTCCGCTCACGGGCGGCGCTCTCCAGCAGCTGGACATGAACGACATGGACGTTCTCTCGACGGCGAGCGACGACGCCAAGTTCTTTGTGGCCAACTATTCGAGAGTTGACTGGACACCTGCCGTGGCCCTGTTCTCGGCGACGGGCAAGCGGATCGCCGATCTGGAGACCGCCGACCTCAGCCTGCTGTTCGAGGCCGGCTACAAGTTCCCGGAAAGATTCAAGGTGAAGGCCGCCGACGGCGTCACCGACCTCTACGGAGCGATGTACAAGCCTTACGACTTCGACTCCACGAAGGTCTATCCGATCTGCGACTATGTTTATCCGGGTCCTCAGGTGGAGGCGAACAACATCTCCTGGAGCAGGGGCTTCACCCGCACCGACAGGCTCGCCCAGATCGGAATGATCGTGATCACGGTCGGCAACCGCGGCGGACACCCGAACCGCTCGAAGTGGTACCACAACTACGGCTACGGCAACCTGCGCGACTATGGTCTTGAGGATCAGAAATATGCCATCCAGCAGCTCGGTGCGAGACATCCGTTCATCGATCTTGACAGGGTAGGCATCCACGGCCATTCGGGCGGCGGATTCATGAGCACGGCGGCCATTCTGAAATATCCTGATTTCTTCAAGGCGGCTGTCTCCTGCGCCGGCAACCACGACAACAGCATCTACAACCGCTGGTGGAGCGAGCAGCATCACGGTGTCCTGGAGAAGATCGACAAGGGCGACACGACCTTCGTCTACAGCATCCAGACCAATCCTGAGATCGCCTCCAACCTGAAAGGCCATCTGATGCTGGTGCACGGCGACATCGACAACAACGTCCACCCGGCCAACACCATCCGCGTGGTCAACGCCCTGATCCGCGCCAACAAGCGTTTCGACATGCTCATCCTCCCGGGCCAGCGCCACGGCTTCGGCGACATGAATGAATATTTCTTCTGGCGCCTTGCCGACTACTACGCCGAGTGGCTGATCGGCGACTCCGAGCGCTGGAAGCCAGACATCACGCAGATGAACAACGACTAGGCCCGTCACCCAACCACCTCGACAGGCTCAGCGACCGGAATCCCTCTGGTCACTGAGCCTGTTCAATTTACAGCATTTATAGCCCCGTCACCTCCGGGAACAATAATGCCCAAAACTGTCGCCACAGAGTGCAACTCGGCACCCTTGGGGAACAATAACGCCTAAAACTGTCGCCGGTGTTATTCTGAGCCGAGATGGCGGAGGAGCCTGGAGCGGAGGGAGCCTTTGCCGTAGCCGGTCCAGATGTCGATGACCTTGGCTTCCGGGGAGATCAGGACGAAATGCGGGATGCCGTTTACCTGATAGGAGGCGGAAAGGCCCGCGCCCATAGGCTTGAATTCATTCCACTCGACACAATCCGACTTTTCCTCCTTCAAGACTATCTTCAAGACTTTTTTCCAGGTTTTCTCACCATCCACACTCAGTCGGACAAACGCCAGCCTGTCAGCGAACTCCCTTGCAAGCTCATTGCCCTCCGGAATGGATTCCATACACGGCCCGCAGCCCACACTCCAGAAATCCAGAAGGATGTACTTGCCGGAAAACTCGGACAGATGATGCACATTGCCGTCCGTGTCATAAAGGTCGCCGTCCACGAGATCGTCACCTACCCCGACAACCTTCCTCGGACTCAAGGTCGCGGAGATCACCTCTCCCTGCCTTGTCTTCAGATCTTCCGGAGTAAGTCTGGAATAAAGCTCGTAGACCAAGGCCGAATCCGCCTTGCCGTAGCCGCCACTTAGCATCATGGCATGCAAAGCCAGCTCATCAAGCCATTTCGTCGTGACAGGAGCCGTCCTCATATATTCAAGAACCTTATGGTTGGCGATGCTGTCCAGCGGCTTGCAAAGCCTTCTGAGTGAATCCACTTTCCTCCATGCGGTCCGTCTTTCCTCACCGCTGAGACCCCTGAGTTCCCTCAACATGTCAGCCTCTTCAACGGCGTAGACCTGAGACTCCCTCTTTTCCGGAAACTGGACTGCCAGAAAATCATTCTCGACCTTCTGCTCCGGAAGACGGCTCTTTACCCTCCATGTCAGCAGCAGGTTGTCTTCACCCGTGACCGTGACCTTCACGCCCGGCTTCACCCAGACCGGAAGTATATTATTAGGGAAGCCCTTGCCGAACGAGCACAGCCCGAACTGAACAGCTCCGCCTGAGATCGTGTCCCGGAATTCGAAACGACCGCCGATGACCGTGTCCTGGGCCACGCGGACCGCCAACCGGCCATCGCTCCTCATAAGACTAATGACCGTGCTGTCGGGAATGTTCCTGACCACTCCTTTGATAAGATACTCATCCACTCCTACTGCCTGCCTGGAGCAGCCCGCCGACACAACGATCGCGGCAATCGCCGCTACTGTTTTCAAAACTTTCATATTCATAAGGTTACCGTGCGTAAAATCATGCTTCCCGCGCACGGGAGGGTGTTTTTTGATGCTGCCGTACGCAAACAGCATGAATCTGCGCACAGAGGATTATTATTTCTTGTCCAAAGCACTGAGAAAGAAGTTCTTCTGCGGTGAGGAGGAGAGACGGGCCTGAAGATCTCCAGCAATATTCATTAATCTCTCAGTCTCAAGCCTTTTTCAGCCTGCAGACTCCCGCATCTCCGACCTCGGCTTCGCAAATTTACATAATAATCTGTGATTTATACGCCCGTCCCATAAGAAAGCGTTAAAAAATAAGATGAGAAAAGAAATATAGACCGATAAGACAATCAAAGATCGCCAAGTTTTTTTAAGGATTACTTAGTAACCTTCAAAAAATAACCTGCACATCTTAAGGAATCTTTTCGGTCTATATCCCTTAATCTGAGGCAACTTATTTTTTTCATGTTACTTAAAGGAGATATTTGAAGAAATTTCATTAGTTTTGTATGGGTAAATAAATGTGAGGAGTGAATACTTTTGAGTCATTATTCGTAAACTATCAACCGAGGCTTGTCACCTATGCCGATAGCATTGTCAAGGATCATTCCATAGCGCTGGACATGGTGCAGGACACATTCTTCACATTCTGGAAGAAGTATTCCGGACAGGATGAGAAATCCTCCGCCCGTCTGTTGTTCGCGATGACAAGGAACCGCTGCATAAACTACCTCAAAAGAGAGCGACTGCTGAACTACGTGGATCTATCATTTCTGGACAGCATCCAGAAAACGGAGAAACTCTTCGGCCTTGACTTCTATTACGATGCCCCTGATTCCCCTCTAATACGGAAGGAAGTTGAGAATCAGGTCGAAAAGGTCTTGTCCCTTTTGCCTGACAGGTGCCGTGAAGTGTTCGTGATGAGCCGCTTCAAGGGAATGAAAAACCGAGAGATCGCCGAAATGTTAGGAATATCCCAGACCGCTGTCGAGAAGCACATCAGGAGAGCCTTGGCATCCTTCACAGAAGAAGCGAAAGAACAAAACTCGCCTGCGTTCAGCTGGTTTGTCCTTTCGCTCCTTATCGGATGTTCATGACAGGATATTCCTAATACTTCCGAAGAATGTCCGCGACCCGCTTTCGGTAGTTTGGATCAGCAGTCTTGCGGAAGTGGCCTTTGCGGTGAGTCCACCAGTCTTTCTCGAATCCGCTGACTTTCTCCGAGAATCCTTCCTGGTCAAAGTCCTTTCCTTTCCTGACGGAGTCCTCACAGTAATCAAAGAAAATATTCCATCTGGCCAAGTAGAAAGAGGACATGAGTCCCGACCACTCACGGCTTGCATAGTCGCCAAGACTGCTGCCACGGTCGCCCCAAGTGGTGACAAGGCAGCGCGCGTTGCTTTCAAAATAGTTCTTCTCCCTCTTGTCGGCGCCCCAACTTCTCGCGTCCGAGATCCATCCGCCCAACAGGAAAGAAGGCTCGCAGGCAAGCAGAGCATCCATGTCCTTGAAGATCCCGTTGATTCTCCCGCGGAGAGCTTTCATCCGCACAGGATCTTCGTCATCAAAGGCTTTGGAGTATTCCTGGACCTCGTCCTGAAAGACATTGGCAAGATACTGCCTTGTCATGTTCACAAGATCAAAACGCTTGGCGGAACTGTCGAAAAGGAGTTCCAGCGCTTTTTTAAGATCCGCATTCGGGAAGCCGCACCTTTCTTCCGATGTATGGCGGCATCGGCCAAGATCAGGACGGAGGGTCATCGGGGAACGGTGACCCTTGCCATTATAGATCTTCCGCGCGAGCATATTCCACGCCTCCGCAGCTGCCGCGCTTCCGTCCGCCCTGCGTTCCGCGAGAGCCGAGGCATATTTTTCCGGAGTCAGTCCCCTGCCATAGCTCCATGCTTTCTCAAAGACATAGTCAAACATGTATGGATTGCAGTCGAATCCCTCAAGGGTGCCACCCAGTCCACATATTCCCGGGCCTGCCTCAGTCAGGACATTCTCTATCTTCTCATGCGTGTCGGCGAAGTTGCCTTTGAGCATAGAGTTTCCTCCAAAATTCCCGAGGTAGCACCAGATGAAAGGAACGCCGTGAAAGCTGTCTGTCATCTTCCAAACCTCCTGATAGTCACAGTAGTAGTCCAGCAACATCGATCGTTCGGCAGGATACGATGTGATGTAGGACTTTATCCTCTCTCCCGTCCAGTCTTTCCTTTGGTAGTAGAAAAGCCAAGTCATCTGGAGCCACACGGCATCCTTGTCAGCACTCACCAATGACTCGCAGACCTGCCGGCCGACCCTGGCAAGGTAATCCGGTTCCCAGGACGGCGGAGTCACCTCGTTGAACAGATCGATTCCATAGATGTGGTCAGTGCCATACATCTCTTCCTGAATCTCCAGAAACCTTTTCTGGATTCTTGAATATAATGGATCCATAGGATCAAGGAACCAACAGGTGTATGGTTCCTTGAATCCGGCCCATTCTCCCAATGAGCGGATGTCAGCGTCAGGGAATATGCGTTTGATCGCCCGCGGAACATGACCAGCGAAAGCCGGCAGGACTGTTCTCATGCCAAGCTCCCGTTCCCGGCGTACAATCTTCCTCTGCAGTTCCTCCTGTCCATCAAGCCAAGACACCGGAAGCGGCCCCTGCCATCTGTCAATGTTCTGCATCCGATGCCACGGAAGATGTGCAGGGCCTGTGAAATAGCCTCTGATCTCATCATCGGTCAGACCAAGTTCCGACCAGACCTTGTACCAGACGCTTTCCTGTCCCGTGATCGCAAGCGGGAGGTTTATCCCGTTCAATGCCATCCAATCAATGAAGCGCTCCCATTCCTTCCAGCCCCACCACGGAAGAGTGTAACCGAAAGTACAATAATTAAGGAAGAAACGGTTGGCCACCCTCGCCTCTGACGTGAACGGTTCCCCGACCACCGGCAATGATGACGGCAAACGGACAGGATCGTGACTGTACCATGAGACATCAACCTTGCAGCGATACCTTAGGTACCAGTTCAGTCCCATAGCCATCGCCGGCGCGCCAGTTCCGCTGACAAGAATTCCGCCGCCGGAATCCTCCACGGTGAAAAATTCAGCATCAGCCTTGTTGCGGCTTACATCCTGAAACCTGATCCGGTCACATTGTTCTCCCAAGATTCTCCGGGCCAATGCAGTGGCGGCCTCAGTCGAAACGGAGGCGAAAACGGAGTCGGTACAGGCAGCCATCAGAACCATGGCCAGCATGAGACGAAGTTTCATCAGACCTTGAGGAAGCATTTCTTGCGATAAAGGAAATAAAGGAATAACCAACAGACAGTGAAATAGCCGATGTTCATCACGAGTCCCGAACAACTTTCAGGGACAATGCCGGACAATCCTTTGAAAAAGAAGCCGGTCACAGGCCAGAAACCTATGATTTTCTGCGCCATGTAGATTGTGATGGAGTTCATGCCGACAACTTGGAAGAACACCGTGCCTTTCCTCCAGCCCTTGACATCGATCAGATAATAAAAGACAGCGAACAGCCCTATCGACCACGCCCCGCACGCAAGGACGAAAGTGCTGGTCCACAATTTTTTGATGACGGGGAACCAGTGAGCCCAGACTACAGCCACGATCGCCATGACAATGGCCGCCGCAAGCATGTTCAAAGTCTTTCTTTCTCCGGTGGCGGGCGATTCCTTGACGTAGCGCCCCGTGAACATTCCAAGCATAGCCGTGACGACAGCGGGAATCGTGCTGAGGATTCCTTCCGGGTCATATACTCCCGGCTTGTAGATGTTGTCCGGAAGCAGAAGCCTGTCGATGTAGAAGGCTATGTTCCCCTCTTTTGACAAGGAATCCGCACCTGCCGGAGCATCCGGGGCTACGACAAGTTTGAGAAGAAGAAAATACCCTATAAGGATACCGGCAGCGACACCCCACTGTGCCTTCTTTCCGGTGTGGCAGTACAGGATGGCCGCCAGCATCCAAGCCAGACCGATTCTACCAAGCACACTTGGAATGCGGAGAGACTCGAAGTGAAACTGGAAGAAACCCTCATAGACCAGTCCGAGGAAGAAAAGCGTCAGTCCACGCCGGATGACATCCAATGTTATCGACTTATCCGACAGTCCCTTCGAGCGTTTTTTCTCAAGAGAGAACGGGAATGTCATGCCGGAAATGAACAGGAACAGCGCGAAGATCGTGTCGTGGTGATGCAACCCGATCCAGTTCACATGGCTCATCTGCTGAGCCAGCCAGCAATCCTTGCCTCCCGGAAATATTCCGCAGGCCTCCGCGATGACAGCGCTCAGCCCCATGATGAACATCATGTCAAAGCCCCTGAGCGCATCCAACGACAAGAGTCGTCCGTTTGAGTTCGCCATATACCCTAATTATTCAGTATCGTCAGTTTCCAGTTTCCTGTCGGCCCCCAAAGGTAGCCGGTGTATAATATTCCTTTACGGATCTTGATGCCTTCCGCCTCGAAATAGCCGCTCTTGGAGCCCAACTTAACTATTCCGGCCTTGTCATCAATGAACGCAAGGCTCTGCTGAGAAAGCTCGACCATCCCGTTGAAAGTTATCACTGAAACCTTTGCTGTCCTCTTGCTTCCGTCCCCGGTGAACCAGTAAAGACGTTTCTTGTAGATGCAGAAACCCTGCATCGGAGCTCCGGCGTTCAGTTCGACACTATTGATGAAAAATGAATATTTCGGCTTGAGGGCGCTCAGGTCATGAACGGCCACGTCGGGGCTGATGGTCTCGATTTCAGCGACAGGACCGCTGCCTCCGCCTCTTACAACAGTTCCGATGTTCACGGTTGTGACAGGAACCTTCTTAGCCTCCTTCAAGGACCAGACCACGACTTTTGTGTCTTTTCCCGAGACCTCGCCACTTGAGTAGAGGATGCAGAGATTGTCGTTCTCCGTGTCGGTGCAGACCAGAAGATTCTGATAAGGCCCGACATAATAGTTGTCCTCGCAATCCTCCGGCATAAGTGTCACGCCAGGCTGGTACCTGACCCGAGAGATGATCTTTTCCGCGTAGTAGTCCCCCTCACCGCCTAACCTGCTGGAATAGTTCGATGTCCAGACGTAGGCATCTTCGCCGTCCTCCTCGACCGACATGTTCGTCCCATGGGCGGCGTACCAGATCTTCATCTCCTTCCGGTACTGTCCCGAAGGGGTCATCCGTTGGAAGTACAGTGCCGAATGACGGGTGCCGCATGCCAGGATGTCACCGTTCTTGAGAATGTCGAAGCATTGCATGCCGACATCACCGCCCGCGATAGACAACGCATTGGCATACACGATGTCATCCGATAATGTTTTTCCGTAACGGTCGGACGGGATGTCCGGCTTGTCGGTCTTGACGATAGTGTTTTCACCTCCGTTGCCATAGGATGAGGCATGGCTGCAGGCACACTGCGAAAACAGCATGCCCGCGACCAATGAAAAAACGAGAATAATACTGTTCATCTATCCAATTGAGTTCCTTGCGAATAAACAAATCATTTCGTCCACTCCTCCGGCAAGGTGTCTGTCCACTTTTCCGGAAGGATGATGGTGACCTTGGAAGCCTTGGATGCGTTCACGGTCGCCTCGTCAACGGTGCTGGCATCCGTATTTCCTGTGTTCAACTGTACACTGGTGAACACGTTTGACACATAACCTTCCCCTCTCACCATGGCGAAGACATCACCTGTGTTGGCGGATTCCTTGATCTGGATGGTCGGGTAGAATCCGCAGACGAGGCCGGCGGCATAAGGCTTGTCGGCTTTTACGCTGGCGTGCGAGCCGACATAGACATTGGCGGAGTTCGTACATTTTGTGATCACGATGTTGTCCGCGCCACGGCCGATCAGACCCGCTCCGCCTTGGGTGGTATAGCCCATCACCTTGCCTTTGTTGTGGCAATCGGTCATCTCCAGAGAGTTGTACACTGTTCCCATCAATCCACCGAATGATGCTGAGTATGCAACCTCGCTGCGGCAGTCAACCGTGCCTTCGTTGCGGCATCCAGTGAGTTTCATGGAGCCTTCGCCCCCATCGCGGATAAGTCCGATGAATCCACCAACCGCATCACCTATCGCCTTGACCGTACCCTTGTTGTAGCAGTTCTTGGCGACAAGCATCTTCCCTTTAGCGACCCTCACAGCACCTGCTAGACCTCCGACGTTACCGTTACCTTTTTTGTCCGCTCCGTTTGTGAATATTATGTCGCCAGCGTTGTAACAGTCCTCATAGTAGCCACACGCATAACCCGCGATACCTCCGAGACCGGCGAAATTTGTCTTGCCGCCACCGAAGTCTGCTTTGATGTTTCCGGTGTTGTATGTCCTGTACATCTTGACTCCCGCACCGTCCGACTTTCCGAGAATGCCTCCGAACCAAGCGTTCCCGAGGCCGATCTTGTTGGTGCTGATCGTGACATCGGACTCGTTCGAGCAATCGTAGATCTCAAGTCCGTCATTGTCCCACACGTCCGCGATGAGACCTCCGAAGAACATCACCGCGACGAGGGAGAAGTTTCCGCACACATGGCAGTTCCTGTAGGTTCCTCCGGCTGTCTCATCCCCGACCAGTCCACCGATCATCGTTCCCTGACGGGTGTTCCCGATCTGCGTCTGAGTGTATTTCACGGTAGAGATGACGTTCTCGAACGTGGCACCGTTGCTATAGGCGGCGATGCCGCCGGCTCTGTCGTTACCATCCGTGATGTTGAATGTTCCGGCGATCTTGAGGTTCCTGACGGTACCGTCGCCTTTGACGGTCTGGAATATTCCCGCATCACCGGAATTGGATTCTATCCTGTAGGTGATTGTGTGATTCGCCCCGTTGAACACTCCGGAGAACCCAGCATTGACATAGAGGGATTTAGGTGTTCCGGTGAGGTCTATGTCAGAGTTGACGATGACCTCGCCTCCATCCTTCCAAAGCGAGCAGTCACCGCCTTTCATGTAAGCCTCGGCGAAAGCAAGGAAATCATCGGCATCATTGATTCCGAGCATGGACACCGGCAGTTCCAACTCTCCGGTCTCTCCGGTGTCCGAAGTCAGACCGAAACGCACTGTTCCGGATCCGGTGAAGCCTTCAGCGGTGGCAGACGGCGCGGTCACAGTCAACGTGGCCTCGTTGTCGCCCTTCTGCAGATCGACATTCCATCCGGCAGGAACATTGGTGATCGTCACCTTGTCGATGTTGGCATATTCAACGGACTTCATCGTGCTTGTGGAACCGTGCGCGACTCTTTCCAGTCTATCCGCCTCGAATTTGAGAACAGGAGCCGACGCAAGAACCTGCACGCTGAACGAAACCTGGCTTCCCAATGTCCCTCTCTTGCTGACAGGGGTGACCGTGATTGTGCCTTCATGCTCGGCGGTCTCGTCCTTCAGGGCCGGAGCGGTGATGTCAACCTTGCAGCCTTCCCTGTCAAAGACGACCGTCCAACCTTTAGGAGCTGTGCTTTCAATGCTCCAGACATTTGAGAGCGAGGCCGGAATATTCATTGTCTGGGCATATTTCATGTTCAGCCCTTCCGCCACTCCATCAAGAGTGAACTCTACCGAGGCATCAGTCACCGAGACATTGATTGAGCGGGTCAATGTCCTTCTGTCGTAAGATGTTACATCTATCTTGACCACACCGTTCTCCGCAGCCGAAGTGTTGTCTCCGGCAGGAGACGAGATGTGTATCTTCTTCTCTGTCGCCGCAAAATAGGCGTCCCATCCGGCAGGAGTCGTGAACTCCACCTTCGAGACTCCTTCCGAGCTGACAGGGAATGCTCTGGCCTCATCGTAGAAAAAAGTCTGGGTTCCGCCAAGCTCCGTGCCGGCGTCACCGTTGATGTCGAAAGTGAAAGCCTCCTCGGCCTCCTTGTCGCATCCGACCGCCATGGCCAAGGCCAGAGAGACAGTCGTTAATATTTTCAGATAATTCATTTTCATTGTTATTAATATCCTGGGTTCTGTACTAGATTCTTATTCTTGTTAAGCTCGCTCTGAGGAATGGCAAGCCAGTAGTTCTTTTTGTCGAACTGTCTCTTGGCCTGCTGCTCGGCCTCCACAACCCTGTAGAAATCATCCTGAGTCTTTCCGCTGACATTCCAAGCCTTAGGCTGTCTGTTCAGCAAGTCCTCGGCCTCTTTCCATCTACGGATGTCATGATAGCGCCGTCCCTCGAACATGAACTCTATCGAGCGTTCCTGATGGAGAACCTTGCGCAGATCGTCTCCGGTAGGGATTCCGCCGACAATCGCCCATGAATCCTCGAACTTAGGAAGTCCGCACCGTGTCCTTACCTTGTTCAGATAGAGAAGACTTGTGGAGCTGAGGCTTCCGTTATATTCAAAGTCGGCCTCCGCATAGTTCAGGTAGAGTTCCGCCAGACGGAGGTACGGGTATGAGTAGGGAATGGCGTTCTTGGTCTTCTTCTCGTAGTCGTAGTAACTGCTTTTACGCACCCACTTCTGGCAGAAATAGCCGGTGCAGCTCTGGTACTCGGTGGTCGGTGAAATCCATCCGTGAAGTTCGCCGCCTCTCGCGTGGAGGGTGATCTCCTTGCTCTCGATCTGGAACTGTCCTCTGTCGTAGCCGACCGATGCGTAGAAACGAGGATCCCTGTCTCTGTGAAGGAGTACCGTGCTGTCGCCTGGAGCCACACTGTACAGATCCCTGTCCTTGGTGAGCGGATCCACATCCATCGGCAGACCGTTCTTGGAGTAGTACATCTCCACAGCCTCCATGGTCGGCACGAGTGTAGCCTGCCAGCTCATCTGGTCATTCTGCACGGCGCGTGGAGTGGAGCAAAGCTGGAGGTTCCAGATTTCTGTCTTGTCGCCTTTGGCCATAAGATATTCCTGGCCGTTCCAGTCTTCCTCCGTGAATGCATTGTAGTAATTATCCTTCCCTTGCGTCTGGATGTCTGATCCCGGCTTCTGGTTTGTGGTGTAAAGGGAGTAGTTCTTTTCCGCTTCGATGATGGCTTCCTGACTGGCATCCATGGCACGTTTCCATTTTTCCCTGTCGCTGACAGTGCTGACAAGCTGTGTCCCGTCCGGATTCTTGAAGTCAACCATGTCCGGATTGCCGTTCACAAGCGGAGACGCGGCCCAAAGGAACAGTCTGGCCTTGTAGGCAAGTGCCGTGGCTTTGGACGGAGTCCCCCATTCCTGTTCGATCACAGACTCCGGAAGCAGTCCGGCCGCCTTGTCGTAGCACTCAGCGATGAAGTCAACGCACTCATCAACAGGTCTTCTGCTCGGGAACATCTCGTTCTTATCATCGGTGTCGAAAGGAATGAACCTCTTGATCAGCACCGTCGGCCCGTAGTAGTCGAGCAACGTCTGGTGGTAGTAGCCGATCATGAACCATGCCTCGCCCTCGTACCTTGAGGCGGCCGATGCGTCCAACCCTTTGACGTTATGAATATTGTCGATGAAGTAATACGCGTACCGGATGCCTCTGAAAAGATCATAGTTGGTTCCGTTCGTCCTTGCTACCGGAGCCCAGTAGCCAAAATATGTCTGGCTTGGATTCTCCTCATTGTAATGAAGACTTTTACCGGGGAACCAGTAGGAGGTGCTTCGCGGGCCTGACATGAAGTCGTCTCCGGCGAACTGGTCCGGTGATTTCGTATAAGAGAAGAGTACCGGCATGTACTGCATCATGTTGAAGCGGAATTTCTTCGCTTCGGCCGGTGTCTTCCAGATGTCGTTCTCGGTGGCCTTGCTCTTCGGGACAACATCCAGATAGTCGCAGGAGGTGTAGCCCAGCGTGAGCGCGGCGAATAATATCAATTGTATTTTTCTCATGACGTCAAATGTTAGTAGTTGAACTGGATGCCGATGTTGAATGTCCTCTGGAGAGGATAGGTGAGACCGTTGCCGGAGCCTTTCTCAGGGTCCCAGTACTTGAACTTGGAGAAAGTGAGAAGGTTGGTGCCGGAAAGGTAAACCCTCATCATCTTCCAGGTGTAGCCAATCTCGGCTGTCTTAAGCCTGAGGAACGCCGCATTGCGAAGGTACAGGGTGCTGTTCACAGTGTTGTTCACATTCCATCTGTCGGACAGCCTTGGATAGGAAGCGTTTGGATTCGGGTCGCTTTCGGACCAGTGATCCTCCGCATGGTACATCATGAGACCGTTGCCCGGGTCCGTTGCCGTTGAGAACGGATGGTTGTCGTACATGAGCAGAGACCGTCTTCCAAGCCCCTGGAAGAATGCGGACACATCGAAAGACTTGTACTGGAGCGAGAATCCGAAACCGTACGAGAGTTCAGGGGTGGTTGTCTTGTCTATCCACATCTGGTCATCGTCATCGATCTTGCCGTCATTGTTCAGGTCTTTGTACTTCGCGTCACCGGCCATCAGAGGATAGAGGGTGGCGAGAGAGGACTGGTCAGGAGAGTTCCGGATGTCCTCGTCGTCCTCGAAATACCTGTCGAAGACATACATCTTCATGCTGTTGATGGAATGACCTTTCTTGTACTGATAATCATATTCATAAGAAGGCTCGTCCATGAATTCTATCTCATTGTGCGCATAGGTCAGCGATCCTCTCAGGGAAAGGATCAGCCCATTGGAGAAAGCCTTGTTATAGTCCAGCGAGGCATCGATTCCGCTGTTGTCAACCTTGCCGATGTTACCCCAAGGCGTGATGCCGGAAAGGCCGAATGAAGACGGCAGAGACTGCCTTTGCATGAATATTCCGCTACGTTTCTCATAGAAGTAGTCCACTATGAGGTTGAGCTGCCTGAAGAGTCCAAGCTCCACTCCGATGTCCAGTTTCCTGGACGTCTCCCATGTGGCTGTGGCGTTGCCGTAGGTCGAGATCTTCGGGCCACTCTGCCCGTTCAGGCTTGGTCCAAGGGCTATTCCATAACTTGAGTTCATGTTGACTGTTGAAAGGTAAGGGAATCTGTCCGCAGTGCTGGAAGAGATCACGTCGTTGCCGACAAGTCCGTAGGAAGCCCTGAATTTAAGCAGGTTGACTTTGTCTTTGAGGGTTCTCCAATATGGCTCGTTGGAGATCACCCAACCCGCCGCGATGGACGGGAAGAAGCCGAAGCGGTTCCCTTTCGCGAAGTTTTCCGATCCGTTGTAGCCAAAATTGCCTTCGATCATGTAACGCTTGTCATAATCGTAGGTGATTCTGCCTGCAAGACCTTGCTCACGGTATGGCAGGGAAGCATATTCATTGGCGGCCGCGATGTTCATGACCCTTTCTTTCTGGTGATAGAGGAAAGTCGCGCCGACGGTGTGCCTGAGGAATGTCCTGTTGTAGTCGATCTTGGCCTGGAATGACAGCTCGCGGAGTCCGTCATTCGCTCTTTTGGTGTCAAGGTAGGTGTTGCCCTGCTCCGTCTGGATCATGTCCAGAACATAGTTGCCGTTCTCGTCCACGCTAAAGTCGTGCACCCTGTAAAGGAATGGCTTCATGGAATGGCTCACGGCTGAATACACCCTGTTGTAGAATGTCGCCAACCCATAGGCACGGAGTCCCTTGGTGATGAAGCTGAGATCCTGATCCACCGAAAGAGCGGAGGTGAAATGTCCCCGGTACTGGTCTGAATAGCCCTTGCAGAGTTCGGCATAAGGGTTTGTGCTGTAGCCGGTCGTCCAGCGAGGGGCTGTGCCGAAACGGACAAAAGTGTCATCCTCCTCGGAAGGCAGTACCGGAGCGAACTCGCATGGCATCGCTTTCAGGCTGTAGTTGAACAGCGTCTCCGTGCCTGTCACAGGAGTGTGCTGGAAATGAAGCTGGGTGTTCATTCTCAAGGACACTTTCGTGGTCGATGTCAGGAAGGCGTTGATGTTGGCCTGGAAAATGTATTTCTGGGAATTGATGTTCGTGTTGAAATCGGAGAAATCCGGCTTCTGGAGGATTCCGTTCTCATTGTGGGCAGCCACATTCATGAAGTAATCCACCTTCTTGCCTCCACCTGTCATGTTGATGTTGAAGTTCTGGTTGAAAGTCCTGTCCTTGAACAGAAGATTGTACCAGTCCACATCCGGATAGGCGTACGGATTCACATGGTTCATGGTGTTCGTGATTTTCTCCTCGGAGTAGTAGGCATCCTTTCCTCTGGTCTGAAGAGCCTCGTTGAATGTGTTCATGAAGGTGACGGCATCGGCAGCTTTCGGAATTTTGGTGGCCTCGGAGGTACCGGTCTCGACCCTTACATTGATGGACATCCTCTCGGCGTTGCGTCCGCTCTTTGTCGTGATGATCATGACTCCGTTGGCTCCCCTTGAGCCGTAGAGAGAAGTCGCTGTGGCATCTTTAAGGATCGAGAAAGACTCGATGGTCTCAGGCGCTATGTTATTGAGCATCTGGGCTGTGACCTCTACACCGTCAACGATGTACAACGGGGATTGCCCGCTTCCGAATGTGGATATGCCACGGATCCAGAACGTAGCTCCGTCCGCCACACCCGGTTCTCCGGTGGACTGTACGGAGATCACTCCGGCAATCCTTCCCGCGAAAGAGGTGGAAAGGTTCGATGTGGACGCACGCAGCTCACTTGGCTTCACAGCCTGAACGGCTCCCACAAGACTCTCTCTCTTCTGCGTACCGAATCCTACAACCACCACATCGTCAAGAGTGTTGGCGACTTCGGACAGTGTTATGATCCGGATTTTGGACAACTCCTCCACAGTCAGTTCCTTCCTGTCATAGCCGATGCACTCGAAGGCCACCGTCACGGCTCCGTCCGGAAGCCGGAGGTCGAAGTTTCCGTCCACATCCGTCACCGTTCCGGTTGTCGTCCCGGCCACATAGACACCCACACCGACTATCGGCTGGTTGTCAGAGGATGAGATGACCGTCCCTTTGACGGATCTCACGTTTTCTTTACGGACAACGGAATTCTGGACCTTTGAGATTGTGACGTACTTCCCGTTGATGGAATAATGCATCGTCGGCCCAAGAATCTTGTCCAACACAGAAGTGATCGAAGCGTCCTTGAAGGATGCCGTCACCGGAATGGTCGTGTTGATCTCGTTGCTGTCGAAGATGAAATGATAACCCGTGCGGGCTTCCACCTCATCCAGGACGGCTCCTAATGTTGTAGAGGAAAAGTTCCCCGTGACCTTCTGCGCGCTCATCGCCGTTGGCAGCAAGAGACATAGCGCCAGAATGACGATAATAGGTTTGTGTCTCATGAATGTTACTGGTTATTGTTTTTGATTTATGTAATAGACTTTATTGCCCTTGCGGATGCTTATAGGAAGGATGTCGGACAGGACTTTAAGGATCGTGTCCACAGAGTCATCCTTGCTGAAAGACACGCGGATGGTCCTGTCACCCAAGGACTTGTCCTCAAGGATCAAGTGGGTGTCATACTCCCTTTCGAGCCGTTTCAGAAGTGATGAGAAAGGAATATTGCTGTACTTGATTATCCCGGAGGTCCATCCGCAGTAGTCTCTGACATCCACTGCTTCCTTTGTGAGTCCCTTGTCCCCGATCGTGACCAATTCTCCCGGTGACACGAGAGTCTCTTTCTCTCCGGTCTTGAACAGAATTGAACCTTCCACCAACGCCGTGAACGCCTCACCATCCTGCTCGTAGGCGGAAATGTCGAACTTTGTTCCCAAGACCGTGACAGTGCATTTGCTCGTATTCACGTTAAAAGGCCTCTCCTTGTCATGAGCGACCTCGAAATAACCCTCTCCAGAAAGGAAGATGTCCCTGGTTCTTTCGTTGAACTCCGATGTGTAGCTCAACCTTGACCCTGCGTTGAGCATCACCTTGGTTCCATCCGGCAAAGCTATGTCAGTCCTTCCACCCGCCGGGACATTCACGACATATTCTTGAACCGCCGCGGCAGGGATCGCCGGATCGGATTCCCCTGTGTGGATTCTGAACATCACCACGGCAATGACGACCGCCGCGGCAGAGACCGCGGACACAAAACGCCATGCCCGGCGTCTCTTATAGGACTTGATTGTGGCCTTGACATCCGCCAAGGACGCCAGCACCTCCTCTGAAGGCTTGTGAATCTGCTCCCAGAACTTTTCGTATTCACGAAACTCTTTCAATTCCTCGGGAGTGGCGGTTATCCTGTCATAAATCTCATTTATCTCTTCCTTGGTCGCCTTGCCCTCAAGGAAGCGGTCATATAACTTTCTGATTCTTGTTTCCATTCTGTAAAATCGGACTTGTTACATATTATATAACACAGAATGCAGGATTTACCTAACCTTCCCGGATGATTATTTATCCGCGTGGAGGCTAATTTCTTATGAATGAATATATAAACGTACCTTACTCCCCCTGAGAACCGGCAGGAGTACATTCTTTTATGAAAATGGAAATCAGTCGGTTAACCTCCACGGCTGCCTTATCATTATCATTTCTTGTCCAAAGCGCTGAGGAAGAACTCTTTCTGCGGAGAGTCCGAAGCTGAGATGCGGCCTTTCAGACGCCAGACACGGTTGTAGATCACGCTCTTGTCCTTGCCCATCAAGGCCGAGATTGTCGTGCTGGAGAACCCGGCGGCGGTGAAGCAGAAAAGCAGGAAATCATCTTCCTTCCACGACGGGAACTCAGCGCGAAGACGCGACATCACGCTGTCCATCGTCTGATCCAGCATGGCCTCCAGCCCTCTTTGCGTCTTCTTGTCACTGCGCAGACCTTCGACGATGGATTTCACCTCCTTGAGGACCTTCGGCTGCAAGTTGTCCGTGCCTTCATAGACATAGTATTGCTCACAAAGACGTTCAAGGACGTTGAAGCGGTCGATGTCTTTCAGTCCGGCCTTGCTGACCGGCCTTGAGAGACGGGCCTGAAGGTCTTCCGCGATATTCATAAACTTCTCCGTCTCAAGTCGTTCCGCTTCAAGTTTACGCCGTGCCTCCGCCCTACGGACGAAATAGACAGCGGACACGGCGGCGAGTGCCAGCAACGCGCCAAGGGCCAGAACCCAAAGTTTCAGACGCGCGGCCAGAAGTCTCTCCCTGTCAGCCTCGGCCTGTCCTTGAATATAATCCCGCTGGCTTGCGGCCACAGCCTCGGAAAGAGCGGCCGACTGGGTCCGGTTGGCATATTCCATAACTTTTTCAAGGGATACGAGAGCCTTCTTTGAATCTCCGCCACGGGAGGAAATCTGATATTCACGGAAATTCACATCAGCGATTTCCGCATCGGTCTCAGCTGTGGCACGGGCTTCCAAGAGCCACCGTTGGGATTCGGAAGACTTTCCCGCGACAGAATAGGCATAGGCCAGGATTCCTTTGTCGGAGGACGAGAGAGGGAAATCGAGATCCCGCGCCGCGCGGCTCAGAAGATCAATCGCAAGCGCCGGATCCAAGGTGTCCTTACTCATCGCAAGAGCGGCATAGGACTCAAGGCAGCGCGCCTCCAGAAGAGTGTCCCGCATCTCGTGGGCATCGAAAAGGACGCTTTTGAATATGTCCTCAGCGGCTCCGTACCGCCCCAGTCCGGATTCCGCCTGACCTATCTCCAACAATGCCTGTTGGGACTCGCGCTGAAAACCGGCTACCTTGAATGCCTCGGCGGAGCGCACGAGGTACATCATCTCGTCCGTGGAGTTGCCGGAAGCGTTGCATGTGTGCGCCATGTCGTAGCATATCCGGGCCACACGCAGGGTATCCGCGGCCTTGACTGAATATTCAAGAGCCTTGATGTAGGTGACTATCGCGGCTGGAAAATCCCCGTCGTTGAACTGGTTGCGTCCGAGGCAGTAAAACGCCCTCCCCTTCTGGCCATCATCGCCTCGCCTGTCGAACCAGTCCGCCATCTTCCTCACATCCTTTGTCTCCAAGGTGTTGACGTAGCCAAGCCCCTGCTCGACCTCATCCAAAGCCTTGTCCATCTGGCTGAACAGTCCGGTGTCGCATGAAGACAGTGCCACAATGCAGGCGACAGTGATAATCAGGTAACTTGCTGGTTTCATCGGAAATGGTATTTGAATATCGGGATCAGGCGCATCAGGGTCAATCATTCCATCCCTGCGCCAGGATCGGATGCTCCAGACCATCCGGAGAAACCAGAACGGAGCCGACCTCCGGCTGGGCCAGATGGCCTATTATGTCGAAAGTCTGGAAGTCACGGCGGAACTTCTCGGCGGACAGAATCGGAATCGTGAACAATAGCCTGAAGTCATCACCTCCGTTCATGGCGGCGGAGACAGGATCGATGTCCAGTTCCTTGCCGGAAGAGAAGCTGTTGCCCTCGAAAGGAATCTTGTCCGCGTAGATCTTGACCCCAAGTCCGGATTCTCTTTCAAGTCTCTTGACAGCATCCGAGAGTCCCTGAGACACTAGGAAACCGTTAGACGGGTAGATCTGTGCCTCCTCAAGCCTTTCAACCACAGAAGCGTTGAGCTCAGGCTTGAGGTAACTTCCGACCAGCATCTTGTACTTCTCCAACTGAGGCTGGACCGAATCATCCTTTGTCTGGCTGAAGACTTTCTTCTCACGCTCCAGAATCTGTTGGCCGAGGAAAGCCGCGCCAAGGCTTCCTGACACGCAGACGAGATCCATGCTTCTGGCCTTGACCGTACGGCCCCGGGTCAATTTAAGTTCTTCTCCGGTGGCGCTGACACTGATGAACAATCCGTTGGGTGATGGGACCAGATCAAGATCCAACGCCTTGACACCATGCTCCTTGGCGGCAGTGGTTATCCCAAGCCAAAGATCCTTTATGTGGCCGAAATCCAGTTTTGCGGAGACCCCAAGCCTGACATTCAATGTCCTTGGATGTGACAATCCGGCGTAAAGTTCCCCGACGGCGGCCACAACAGACTTGTAGCCGAGATGCTTGAGCGGGAAATATGTCAGGTCAAAGTCTATCCCCTCCACAAAGACCCTCGACGCCGTACGCACAAGGCTTCCTGCCGCCGGTTCGAATCCGTTCCCATCCTCCCGCCTGAAACCGCTGTCCTTGAAAAGCAGGTCAATCGCCTGCACTTTGCCATAGTCATCAAATGTGTTCGCTGCCATAATTGCATTACTTTATCAGTAGAATCGAGACAATTGTCTATCTATGCCTGATGGACTCAATCTTTTCCAACGACAGACCTGCGGCAATCCCGATTTGCCCAAGTCCTTTCTCCAACCCTTGTTTAAGTCCTTCGGCCCGGCCTTGCCCGGATCCGGCCTTGATGCCCCCACGGTAGCCTTGCTGCCCGGCTCTGGCCTTGATGCCCTCGCAGAAACCTTGCTGCCCGGATCCTTCTATGGACGGACGCATCTCTTTTCCTGTCATCATAGCGATGAAATAGTTATCCATCTCATTGTCGTCAAGGCCGCTGACACGCATCGCTCTCTCCTGCCTGCAGAATCCCGCATCCTTCTCCGACCTCGATTCAGCAAACTTACATAAAAATCTACGATTTTTACGCCTGTCACATAAGAAAGAAACAGTTTTTTAGAGGAAATATAGCGAAAATAATCCAATGAATAAATCCCGCCAGCGGCGGGGCTGGCGGGAAGGGAGTCAGATTGATTCTA